>ENA-OUOG01000994-OUOG01000994.1-marine-metagenome-genome-assembly--contig:-NODE-994-length-34431-cov-4.722711_pt1 | contig 34431 bp, 31 predicted proteins | sample MGYA00248635_ERZ508505 | MGnify/ENA primary metagenome ERZ508505 (study PRJEB26176, sample SAMN06267871) | marine metagenome | isolation source: Saanich Inlet, British Columbia, Canada | place: Pacific... | reverse complement strand
CTGGCAAGCAGACTATATCTTCCTTGATCCCCTCTAGCATCACATCCTTGAGAATCTGGCCCTCTCAGTTCTGCGCAAAGATGCCCCAGCCATTAAAAAGTTTTAACTTTTTATGCCTATATTGAATGCAGAGACTATGGAGCTTTCTGCTTCTATTAAGGCTCTGTGTTTTGTCAGTAGTTGGTTTGCTACACTTACTTTCTGCGGAGCGTACGAAAGACGAAAAAGAGCGTCCCAAAGAATCCAACTATAAAAGTAATAGTAGCCATCATCACATTGCCCGACACTAGCCAAGTGTCAGATGTAATACCAAACTGCGGTAATTGTTCTCTGTATCTTAAGATTAATTCGCTAGCGAGTATGGTTCGGAACAGCATGTTGAGAGAAAAAATTGTATAGAGAGAGGCTATGAATAACGTATACCATTTGTCCAAAATATCCTGTCCAAGATGGCAAGCAACAATAACTGCAAACGTTCCAGTCAACCAAAATTCGAACCCACTATCGTATGTTTCAATGCCAGAAAATAAACTCTGGACTAGCTCGTACTCAGTCATAGCTTTTCCTCTTAAAAAACATTTTAGATTCTGCAGCGGCTCAATAACTCAATTGTTTATGAAGCCGCGGCCAAAAAACCTAACACCTCACCTTAGCATAATGAGTATCACAATAAACTGTCAAAAGGCTAAAGACAGCCTCGCTTAGAGCCCATTTTAGGGCCTCTCAGAGGTATTCTAAGGGCACCTATCAAATACAGGGGTGGCTGAGGAGTCTGAGTGAGCATTATATAGGGGTATTTAGTACCTGTTTGGACTCTCACTCTTGGGTTTGGAGAATTCTGAAGTCCTTGGTGCATGATATTGAGTGGCTAAACTTTAATAGAGAGCGCTTAGTTATTGTCTAATCTGAAGTGCTATCAAAATATTTCTTATGAAATTTCGTTAACTCACTTATTATCTCCAGAAAGTTTTGAGCATAAAATAAGTTACTTTTCCAATAGTAAAAGATATGGTTACCATCGCTTTCAATAGTTATATAGTCAGAGCAAATTTGTTTCATACTTTTGAAAATATCATCGTGCAGAAGAGCATTGTCAAAAAGTTCTCTCACTAATTTTACGTTATCGCTATTATCAAAACTGCAAAGGTCAAATATATTTGAAAAGTCTGGGAAATCTTCATATTGAATCTTTGTTCCGATGTTTGTTCTTTCAGATGTTAGGATGAATCGTGGATACCTTCCATTAATATTTTTAAATGCAAATATACGAGTGTTGTCTGTAGGCAACGTGCCTTCGCTCTCATAAAAAAGAGCTGAAAATATAGTTAATTCTGGGTAACTCTCTGATCTAAAAAGATTTCGTGAACTGTAGAACTGAGATGCATTTGGTGAGGCTACCTCTTTATCGCCCTCCCACTGGTGAAAGCTCGTGAAGCCAAAGTCTGTAAGTACATCTTTTTCAGCTCGACGGTTTCTAGATGTAAAAGACCCTAATAGCACGGCTAAAATTACAATGATTGCTGAAATTATTTCTACCATAATGTTTCTCTTTGGTTGATTAGTTCCTCAGTACGTACTCTGCACTATTTAGTGCTCTCACAGCGTAGCTAGTAAGTATTTCGTCTTCAGTTTGAGGTCTGTTTGATCGTGGCATTTCTCTGTAAACATAGCCGCTATGGACCTGAGTTGTCGAAGTACCGTGGCTTTTTTTTTCTTTTTCAGACTTTGATTGATGAATAGATTGATGTCTGATCGAGGGTAATCAGCAGGTGGCTTATCTTCACAGCAGGCGATCAGGGCATTCATGGCGTTGTTGGCTTCGTTTACATTTTTACGGCCGCTGTCTTTATTTTTGAGCCTCAGATACTCAGCAGGGGGCTGAGATGCCTTGAGCCTGGATTCTCCCTTTGCTTCGTCTGCGCCATCACCTGTGGCTTTTGCATTTGATTCAGTAAGTCCGTGCTTCTTAAATAGTGCAGTTGCCGCTTGGTAGTTAGAAATAACCTGATCTCTGGGAAGTCCTTGGCGGAGGCGATTAAACTGCTCTTCAATAAGTCGATGTGCCTCTTGGCAGACAGCAGCCGCAATGCTCCTGTCAGTTTGTCTCAAAGAGATTTCAATAAACGGCTTTGGGTAGTGCTCCTGAAGGCCCTTGGGCACTCGACGTTTATAGTAATACGTATTTCTGGCGCTTCGTTTAAACAAATACTTCATAGAGAATGAGTACGAGCAAATATTAAACTGTAGCATAACGCAAAAAGCCCCTGGTGTGTGTACAAAACCAAAGGCTTCTAGCGCTACAGCCCCCTAATTTAGTGGGCTTTAGCAAAGTATATGGCGCACTCGTAAGGATTGATTCAAAACAGGCTTTGGCCTGTTTTTACCCCTTTGGGTCTACGCCGCGTTGCGGCTTGATTCAAGTTATCCCGTGGGGATAACTAGTCGACCTGAAGGTTCTCACCTCGTCGTACGACAGATACAAAAAACCCGCCATAAAGGCGGGCTTTTTGTATATGGCGCACTCGGAAGGATTCGAACCTTCGACCGCCCGGTTCGTAGCCGGGTACTCTATCCAGCTGAGCTACGAGTGCGTTTTGTTCTCATTTCTGAGGTTGCGCACTATAGGTGAGCAATGGATTTGAGTCAACCTTAAGGCTGGGATATTCGCTTGTTTTTATGGGTTATTTCCTGCTGTAGGGCACCGGAACTTCCATGGTCTCTTTTAGCTCTTCCATCACCACATAGCTGGTGGATTCCTGTACTGCGGGCAGTTTGAGAATGCGGTGGCCAAGCAGTTCTCGGTAGGCTGCCATATCGGCCACTCGGGTTTTGATCAGATAGTCATAATTGCCTGATACCAGAAAACAGCTCTGGATATTTTCCATATCCATCACTGCGCTGCGAAACTCTTCAAAGTTTTCCTGGGACGTGTGATTGAGCCTGATCTGCACAAAGACGACCAGATTGACGTTGAGTCGCTCTGGGCAGACTTTGGCAGCGTAGCCAAGAATATATCCGTTGCGCTCTAGGCGCTTAACTCGCTCTATACAGGGGGTCACAGACAGGCCGACTTCGCGCGCCAGGTCGGTGTAGCTTATGCGTCCGTCCTTTTGCAGTATTCGCAGTATGTTGCGATCTATCTTGCCAAGTTGTTCGGTAGAAGTGGGAGAATCTTTCATCGGTAAAATATCCTGTATAAGCTCAATACTACTGAAAATATTCTGCATTATACCCAATTACGCTAAGAAATATTATTCTATACTTCTAGAATTACCGGATAAACAGCCAATAAAAATGGCAACTATATTTGAATCTTAGCTTAAACAGAGGGCTTGACCATGTTAGTGGGTGTACCTAAGGAAATTAAAAATCACGAATATAGAGTGGGCTTAACGCCCTCGTCGGTTAATGAGTTAGTTAAGCGCGGTCATAAGGTGATTGTTGAGCGCAACGCCGGTGCTGCCATTGATTTTCCCGATGGGGAATACTTGAGTGCTGGCGCGGAGATGGTCGAGTCGGCAGCTGAGATATTTGCCCGTGCAGATATGGTAGTCAAGGTCAAGGAGCCTCAGGCCACTGAGTGCAAGATGCTGCGTGAGGGGCAGATTTTATATACCTATTTGCATCTGGCGCCAGACCCCAAGCAGACGGAGTTATTAGTTGCCTCTGGAGCCACCTGTGTGGCTTACGAGACAGTTACAGATAACCAGGGTGGGCTGCCGCTGTTGGCGCCTATGTCTGAGGTTGCTGGCCGTATGTCGGTGCAAGCTGGCGCACATCATTTAGAGAAGGCCCAGGGTGGCCGCGGTGTGCTGCTGGGTGGTGTTCCCGGCGTGGCACCGGCCAAGGTGCTGGTGATTGGTGGCGGTGTGGTTGGCGATAATGCGGCGGCGATGTCTGTGGGTATGGGTGCCGATGTGACTATCTTAGACCGTTCTATTCCTCGGTTACGAGACCTTGACGCCAAGTACGAGGGTAGGGCTCGCTGTGTTTACTCGACCAATGCGGCCATCAAGGAATATGCCCTTGAGGCTGACCTGGTGATTGGTGCTGTTCTGATTCCTGGTGCAGCGGCACCCAAGTTGCTATCGAAAGATTTGATTGGTCGTATGAAAAAGGGTGCGGTGATTGTGGATGTGGCCATTGACCAGGGGGGTTGTTTTGAAACCTCCCAGGCCACCACCCATGAAAACCCCACCTATGTGATTGAGGATGTGGTGCACTACTGTGTTGCCAATATGCCCGGTGGTGTGGCGCGGACGGCGACTATGGCGTTGAACAATGCAACCTTGCCCTATGCACTGGCACTGGCTGATGACCCCATCAGCAGCCTGTTCCGGGATAAAAACTTACAGAATGGCTTAAATGTCCACAAAGGTAAGGTGACCTATAAAGCGGTAGCTGATGCACTGGGATATCAGTATGTGGCGGCAGATGAGGCGTTAAAGGCATAACCCTGACTTTAGCGCCAGGTCGAACAACCACCGCCAATCCGCGGTGGTTTTTTATAATGGCCGTTAATTTTTTAGCGCGGTAAAACGCGATCTGCATTTGCCTAGAGTTGTCTGGGTTACCTTTAAAAAGGCGCTTCGGCTAAAAATACTGCTCTGACCGGGGCAGGGTGACCTTCAATGGTTTTACTGTGATCCTGGGGATCTAAAAAGTCCGCTAGAGACTCAAAGGTCATCCAGTCTGTTGCCCTTTGTTCGCCGGTGGATGTAGTACTGATATCGACCATACGTGGATTCTTAAAGCCGTTCTTGCGCATCCAGCTAAGTAGAGTATCGGGCGATGGCAAAAACCAGACATTGGGCATTTTGGCATAGCGACCCTCTGGTACCAGCACCATCCCCTCCGGCCCCTCTATCACTAATGTCTCCAGCACCAGTTGCCCACCTGGACGCAATAGCTCTTTTAATTCGCGCAAATGGGCCATGGGTGAACGGCGATGATAGAGGATGCCCATTGAAAACAGGGTATCAAAGGCCGCCAGTTTCTCCGGCATATGTTCTATACCCAGCGGCAGCACGTCCACCGGCAACTGTCTACCGGCAAAATTTTTGATCGCCTGAAACTGAAAAACAAACTTAACCGACGGATCTATACCAATTACCCGTTGGGCGCCAGCGCCGAGCATACGCCAGCAGTGGTAACCATTGCCGCAACCCACATCGAGTACCAAGCGATTTTCCAGGGAATCCAGATGGGGCAGGACACGATCCCATTTCCAGTCTGAACGCCACTCGGTATTGAGCTGCATGCCAAAAAGATTGAAAGGCCCTTTGCGCCAGGGGTGAAGTCCCATAAGGGTGGCCTGCAGTGCCAGTCTGCGCCCCTTGTCCATTAAACTTGGGTCGCCAATGGAGACCTGGTCTTTGAGCTCTATTGTCAGTGGGTCTATCTCTGGTAGGCGCTTGAGCGTTTCCTCCCATTCAGGCATATCGCCCCAGCGCTCTCGGCGCAGCTGTTGGGCCAGCAGCTCCGGCAGACTTTCGCCCCAGTGACTCATAGGCGACTCTTCGAGCCAGGACAGAAAGGGCCCATAATTAAGTGTTTCAGGTATCATAAGGTTGCCTGGGATTTTGGCAGGCAATTATATGTCATTTCCGCTATGGTAATGGTCAAAATTATGGTGGTTTATCAGGGTAGACAATGGACGAGAAACAAGTGCAGGCTTTTGAAGAAAAACTGGCCTATCTGGAAATGGCCAACGCGCAATTGGAAGATGAGATTTTTCGTCAGCAGCAAGAGATCGATGCCCTTACCAAGGCCCATAGAGCCATGCTGGAGCGTATCGAAGTGTTGCAGGATAACGCGGCAGAGCCCAGTGGCATGGGGCAGGCTGACAGTGTCGGAGCCGCTGCCGGTGAGCGACCACCCCATTACTAGGCCAGATAAACCTAGATACCATGGGTCACTTATTTTGATTGCAGAGTAGCGCGGTAAAAATAATTATAACTAGCTAACAAAAACAAAAACAAAAACAAAAACAAAAACAAAAAGCAATGCCTGTGCTGATAGGTAACAGCGTACTTGCAAAGTAAAACTATCCTTGGGGGACAATATGACTGAGATAAAGCCGACGGTTAAAGCCAAAATAGATAAGGTATTTGCGCAGCAAAAAGACTATGCGCTGGAGCTGAGAAAATCAGATTACCGCCAGCGACTTGCTGTTTTAAAGCGCTTTGAAACGGCATTTAGAGCCGCCCATGACAAAATCCACGAGTCGGCGGCCGCAGATTTTGGCAAGCCCGGCGCCGAAGTGGATTTGGCTGAAATCATGCCGGTACTCACCGAGCTCAAACATGTTCGCAAGCACCTCAAAGAATGGATGAAGCCCGAGCCCGTCAAGGTAACCATCTCTATGCTGGGAACCAAATCCAAAATCGTCAAAGAACCCAAGGGCGTCACCCTGGTGGTCTCACCCTGGAATTACCCCTTTAACCTGACCTTTGGCCCAATGATATGGGCAATTGCCGCAGGTAATACGGTGGTTATCAAACCCTCAGAAATGACCCCTAAAATGTCCAAGGTGATTGGCCAGATTGTTAAAGAAGCGTTTAGGCCAGAAGAAGTGTCACTGTTTGAAGGTGAGGCCGATGTGGCCAGTTACCTGACCAATCTGCCCTTTGACCATATCTTCTTTACCGGCAGTCCAGCTGTAGGCAAACATGTGATGGCGGCCGCAGCCAAAAATCTAACCTCTGTCACTCTGGAGCTGGGTGGCAAGAGCCCGGTGATTGTTGATAAATCAGCCAATCTTAAAAAGGCTAGTAAATCCATCGGCTGGGGCAAGTTCAACAACAATGGTCAAACCTGTATTGCGCCAGACTATATCTATGTCCACGAATCCATAAAAGATAAATTTGTCGCCGAAATGACCGCCACCATTAAGAGCCAATATGGCCTGGGTGAAGATGCCGGAGCTAATAGCGATTATTGCCGCGTTGTTAATGCTGGCCACCATGGACGTATCACGCGACTCTTGGACGATGCCAAAGCCAAGGGCGGGGTGGTCTTGACTGGTGGTGAGGTGACTAAGAAAGGGCAGTTTGTTGCACCCACATTGATCGAGGGTATGAGCGACGACTCGGCCATTATGCAGGAAGAGATTTTTGGGCCACTGCTGCCAATTATTACTTACTCTGACATTGATCAAGTCATTAGCTATATCAATGCAAGACCAAAGCCGCTGGCGCTTTATATCTACAGTAAAAACAATAAGGTGACCGACAAGATTCTGCAGGAAACCAGCGCTGGTGACACCTGCGTCAACCAGACGGTGATGCACTTTCTGCATCCCAATCTTCCCTTTGGTGGCGTTAACAACAGCGGTATTGGCAAGTCTGGCGGTGTCTGGGGCTTTAGAGCCTTTACCCATGAGCGCAGTGTGCTGGTAGACAAGTACAGCAGCCTGTCGATGTTTTATCCTCCTTACACACCAGCTGTAAGAAAAGTGATCAAAGCTACAATGAAAATGCTTACTTAATAGCCACCAGAGAACAAAAATTAAAGCATTGAAACCAGGGGCTTGCGGACTGAAATCCGCAGGCCCTTAATCGTTGGATATGAGTCTCCAGGGTTTCCGGCACCAGCACATTCTCTATTGAATCCCGCTTCTGACTAATCTCCAAATCGCTGTAACCCTGGGCGCGCTTAAAATCATGATGAAGCTCACTCAGCAGTGTATTTAGCGACTCGGGTTCAAAGCTGAGTTTTTCAGAAATAATCAGACAGCCGCCGGGATTAAGGCCCTGATAGATTTTCTCCAACAACTGCGGACGTTGCGCCAATGGCACAAACTGCAGCGTAAAATTCATCACTACCAGAGAAGCATTGCTGATTTCGATATCGCAGATATCGCCATTGATTAGCTGAATCTCCGCACTGGTATTGCTGGCTGCTAAAATGCTAGCGCATTTTTCGAGCATAGCCGAGCTATTATCCACCGCGATAATTTTGGCGTCTCGGTCCGCGACGCGCTGGCTGATGGCCAGGGTTGAAGCTCCCAGAGAGCAGCCCAGATCGTAGCAGTTAGTCTGCGGCTGAACATACCTGTAAGCCAGTTCGCCGGTATGAGACAGAATGGTCTCATAGCCTGGTACCGAGCGGCTGATCATATCTGGAAATACATCCACCACGGCCTGATCAAACACAAAACCTGAGACCTTGCCCAGGGGGTTGGCGAATAAATTGTCGCGCTTAGAGTCCGTCATTTAAATGCTGACGATCTCTAAATTAGTGCTGGCCGCTAGCTCAGTGTTGGTAATCACCGCAGTCTGAGCAGCGTCTTCTCTGAGATAGGTGCTGGCAACTCGTTTTAAGTCTGCCTCGGTCACCGCCAGTACCTGGTTTCTAAACTGTTCAGTACAGGCTTTACCGCGACCATTAAGCTCGGAATGAAAGGCCTGAATGGCTTCACCTGCTGGCGATCCCGGCTTGTCCAGACCGCCTACTACGCCCAAAATAGCTTCTTCTATTTTGTCATAGCCCAGGTTTTGCTGCTGTACCCAGTCTATAGATGCATCAAAATCAGTCAGGGTGCCTGCGATTCGCGGGTCTCTGTAGGAGTAGAAACGGAATGCGCCAGTTTGGTTGTCCTGGGATGCGCCGCCACCGTAGGCGCCGCCTTGCTCGCGGATGGCACGGTGCAGATAGCCATTGCGCAATACTCCACCCAGCACATTGAGAGCCGCAGCATCTGGGTGGCTGGTAGGCACAGTGGCATAGGCTTTGGAACAGAAGCTCACCTGAGTGTTGGTAGTCCAGCAATGATTTACCGGGGTTAATGTGGGGTTGTAGTCGATCAAATTATTCGCCAATGCCTCTGTGCTTGGAGAAAAACCAGCCTGAATTACTGCAGTAAAGTCTGCTAGACGCTCAGGTTCAGCAACCAGCAGATACTGCCTGGGCTGGTTTAAAATAAGCTGGTGAATGCTTTGTAACTGCTCGGCCAGCTGCTGCAGCCCCTGGTCAGTATTCAGGCTGTGATCCAGTGCCTTGAGCAGTGCTAAACCGGTCATGCCACCCCAGCGCTGACTGAGATAAGCATTGGCTGAGAGGCCGCTGGCAGCAGCGGTCATGGCCAGCACATGGCCATTGCCGGTGATAGATGATTCGCGATAGGTGCGAATTTGCGACACCAGCTCCCGCAGCCGGGGCAGCTCATCAAAGCGCGCCCGCTGCAGCGACTCTTGCATCAGGTCGGTCATAGCGGGCTGATTGCGCGCCAGACCTTTGCCAGTAAAACTAATATTGCCATGGAGCCTGTCCAGGCTGTCTTTATCGGTGCGCACCGAGGCTGATGCCGAATAGGCGCCCACCACGGACGAGTGCCAAAGCTGTGTCTGTTGATAGTCGCGCTCACCGACTCCCATCTCTGTTACACAGGTGCTGTACAGAGGTAGCAAGTCCAGCTGTGCATCGCTGAATGCTGGCATGGGCATAATAATTTGTTGATAGGCCAACCCATTGGTGCCAGCACTGTAGTTGGTCAGTGGTACTGGGCCTGCTATCTGGCTGTGCTTGTCGGCGTAGGCAATCTCTGCAGGCACATCTTCGATGCCCACTTTGGGCAGAATATCGAGATCTTCTTCCATTTCCTGGCGCGCTTTTAATGCTGCCGCCCCGTCAACAATATGCTGCTTTTCACTCTCTGTCAGGGAGGCTTTAATACTGGCTAGGCGATCTTTTTCGGCCTGCTCTTTTTGCTGGCCTAAACCAGTATCGGGCCTCAACACTAATCTGGTGCGATGCTGGTTGTTTAACAGCAGGTCGCGGGCCAGAGACTTGATAAATTCTGGATCGGTAATTTGCTGCTGCAGTCGGTCGAGAACAGGATCTAGGTTAAGCAGAGATACTGGATCGCCGCGGTGTGTGGCACTGGTAAGGCTGGTCAATATCAGATGCAGCCCATAGGGGTAGCCGCCCCCAGATAACTCCCGCTGGCTCAGCTCAAGCTGGTGAAGACTGGCTGCCACCTGTTCCTGAGGCAAGCCATTTTCTGCTACATCCCGCAGCACATCCAAAATAAGTGCCTCTATGGCGTCGGCACTCTCTGGGTTGGACCCTTCTACGCCGCAGGCGAAGCAGAGTTCTTTTTGTGAATCCTCAAGCCCGCACATAGGCGAGGGTGAGGTGCCCAGGTCGGTGGTCTCCAGCGCTTTTTGCAGCGGCGAGCCGCTGTTGTCCAACAGCACGCTGGACAGCAGTCGGGCCTGCATGGTGGCCTCCAGGTCGGTGGAGTCCCCCAGCAGCCAGGACAGCACAACATGGGTGCTATCCGCTGTCGAGGGCTGTTCAGCCTGATCTTCAGCTTTGCCCCCATCATAGGCATAGGTCTCCTCAAAATACTGGGGCTGGCTGTAGCGCTGCTCATCGGTTACTGCAATATGGCAGTCTAGGCGCTCAAAACGATGCAGGGCCTGCTGTTCAAAATTTTGCTGGTGCTCCGCTGCGGGTATATCACCAAAGGTCACAAAAATAGCGTTGCTAGGATGATAGTGGGTCCGATAAAAGGCTTTGAACTGGTCGTAGGTCAAATTTGGAATATCAGCGGGCTCGCCACCACTGTTGTAATGGTAGGTACTGGTGGGATAAAGGTATTTGCTCATGGTTTGCCAGAGCACGGAGTTAATGGAGCTCATGGCGCCTTTCATCTCGTTGTAAACCACGCCTTTAAACGTCAGCTCCGATGAGGCATCGGAGGCATCAGCAAACTCAAGGCGATGACCTTCCTGCGCAAAATCCAGAGGGTCTAGGCGCGCAAAAAATACCGAGTCAAGATAGACGCTTAGCAGATTGTTGAAGTCTTTCTTATTCTGACTGGCAAAAGGGTAGGCGGTCCAGTCACTGCTGGTAAAAGCATTCATAAAGGTGTTGAGGGAGCGCCTGATCATCATAAAGAACGGATCGCGAACCGGATACTTTTCGCTGCCACAGAGTGCAGTGTGCTCAAGAATATGGGCTACCCCAGTGGAGTCCATGGGTACAGTGCGCAGTGCGACTAGGAATACATTTTCCTTATTGTCGGCAGCCAGATGTATGTGCTGGGCACCAGTTTGGCGATGGCGATACTCTTGATACTGTACTTTGAGAGAGGGAATCTGTTGTTCGCGCAAAAGCTCAAAAGCTGGGTGTGCATTGCTGGTCATTTAGGTGATTGCTCCAAGGGGGCCGAAACATTGTCCGGTGTCAATTTTAACGGTGCGCCATTCTACTAGAATCACTGCTCAGAAACAGGGTTTTCATGACTGGGTTGCACCTGCTGAGAGATACGATATTCGATGGGGGTTAGACCCTCCCAGCGCTTAAAGGCGCGATAAAAAGTGCTGGGCTCGGAAAAGCCAGTGAGGTAGACAATTTCACTGATTGCCTCATCAGTCTGGGATAGCAGGCGTTTTGCGAGGCTATGCCTATAGCTGTTGAGCAGGCGCTGGAAGCTAGTGCCGGCAACATTCAGTTGGTGGCGCAGATGTCTGGCACTTATATCTAATCGAGTTGCCACATTTTCCAAGCTGGTGTCACCGCTTTCGAGTAAGCCAGCAAGCTGGTTGCGGACATTTCCGATCAGATCCTGTTGTTGCAGCATGGCTATATGTTGATCAGCTGCCTGTAAATGTAAATTTAATAGCTCGGGCTGGGCATGAAGTGATCTATGATTGAGCAGTGAGGCGGGGAAAAACAGCTGGAAAGAGGGCGCATTAAACTCCACTTGGCACTGAAAGATGCGCTCATACTCCCCAATATCAGTATTGGGAGCATGGTTAAACACCACTTTATCTGCTTTAAAGGCATTGTCCGTAACCGATTGAAAGCAGCGAATAAGCCCAAGCACCATGGCCTCTGCTAGATGCGAGGTCGCGTATTGGTGATCGGTAAAATAGCTGGTCAGGCAGGGGCTTGGCTGTTCAGATAACTGGCCGTGCAAAGCATCGCTGATCAGGCGCTGGTAGCTGAGGACCCGACGCAGGCCATCGCCAAAGGTTGGGCTACTGAGAAACAGATATTCCAGTATCTGGCCTTTATAGACCGGCATTTTTTCGCCGAGATGCAGCCCTATGCAGGGGTCGTTAGACAGCTCAACTGCGGCTTTCCAAAACAGTGGCTGAGCGCTGAATTTGGTGCGCAGATTAGCCTGATAAAGCTGATCTGGGTTAAGCCCAGAGCGCTGCATCACCAGGTCTGCGTCTACACCCAGGTTGATCAGACCCTGATAGGCGAGGCGGGCCAGAGTGCCTGAATCGGTTAAACCTGTCATACAATAAACCTGGCCTCAGGAGGCCTTGCAGAAACAAAAGGAGTCCCATCATACACAATTGGCCGAAATGACAAAACAGCCTTTTTTTATAGCCAATGACTGACAAGGAGAATGCACCCATTATGAAGTCCATGAATAAAAGCGCACAGATGCAAAAGCCCTCAGATAGCAAGCCACCTATAGTGATGCAGGAGCTGCCCAGTATGCCTTCGTTGCTGGGCAAGGCTGCGTTTAAGTCTGGCACCTATGCGCTGGGCGACCAGTTGCCCGGCCTCAGCACGCAGATTAATTCGCTGGTGATCAATCCTCAGCATCTGCACGCCTACCAGGAACTCTGTGGTTTTAAATCCTCGGAAACCCTACCAGCTACTTACTTGCATATGCTGGGTTTCCCGCTGTTCCTAAAGATTTTGATTCAACAGGACTTCCCAATGCGCGCCATGGGCCAGGTTCATCTGCGCAATCAGATTTCTGTGCTTCATCAATTCGATATTAGGCAGCCCATTGATATGACTGCGGCCATTGGTAACTCAGTGCTGACCTCCAGGGGTTTGGAGTGGAATATTGATGTGAGTGCAAGGGTGGATAAACAGGTAGTCTGGACTGGAGAGTCAGTATTTCTACATCGCTGCAAGACCGGCGTGCCAAGAAAGGCTGTGGCGCCCATTCGCCGCGAGGGCGAGCCCCTGAATTGGGGGGTCGATGCAGATATAGGCCGCCGCTATGCGCGCGTCTCTGGCGATTACAACCCTATTCATCTGACCGATATCACCGCCAAGCTGTTTGGCTTTAAGCAGGCAATAGCTCATGGCATGTGGACTAAGGCGCGCTGCCTTGCCGCACTGGACCAGCAGATACCGACGGAAGGTTACTCTGTAGACGTGACCTTCCACAGACCGTTATTTTTACCCTCTCAGGTGCTGTTCTACTCCCAGCAGCTTGAGGGCAAACAGCAGTTTTCCCTCTTTAATCAAACAGCTGAGCAAGCTCATCTGGAAGGATCAATTACCTAGGACTAATCCATGCCTGATTTTAAAGTACCGTTAAAAGACTACTCATTCTTATTCAATGATGTACTGGATATGCAGTCCAAGTATCAGCATGTCAAAGGGGGCGATCAGGCAACTCCAGATATGCTAGATGCCATTTTTAGTGAAGCGGCCAAGTTCAGTGAGACTGAGTTGGCGCCTCTGTACCAGTCTGGTGACAAAGGTTGTACCTGGGATGATGGCGTGGTGACAACCCCCGCTGGGTTTAAAGAAGCCTATGCCAAGTTTATCGAGGCCGGCTGGACCTCATTGACCGGGAGCCCAGAGATGGGTGGTCAGGGTCTGCCTTCTTCAATTAGCATTGCGATCAATGAGATGATTACCACCGCTAACTGGGCCTGGGCTATGTATCCCGGTCTGAGTGAAGGCGCTGTGGCTACTCTGGAAGATCATGGTACTGACGAGCAAAAGCAAACCTACCTAACCAAACTTATCAGTGGTGTCTGGAGTGGCACCATGTGCCTGACTGAGCCCCATTGCGGAACAGACCTAGGGCAGTTAAAAACCAAGGCAGTGCCCAGGGACGATGGCAGCTACAACATAAATGGCACCAAGATATTTATCAGCGCCGGCGAACACGATCTAACAGAGAATATTGTGCACATTGTACTGGCTAAGCTGCCAGATGCGCCCAAGGGCACCAAGGGGATTTCGCTGTTTATTATCCCCAAGTTTTTGCCTGCTGCCGATGGTTCTGCAGGAGAGCGCAACGGGGTTCGCTGTGGGTCCATAGAACATAAAATGGGTATTCATGGTAATGGTACCGCCATGCTTAACTTTGACGATGCCACTGGGTTTTTGATTGGCGAGCCCCATGACGGGCTCAATGCCATGTTTACCTATATGAACGTTGCGCGTATTGGCACCGCCAGCCAGGGCGCGGCAGCTGCAGAGCGCTCCTATCAGGGTGCTTCCAAATATGCACGCGAACGCCTGGCAATGCGCTCACTGTCTGGAATTAAAAATCCCGATGGCCCTGCAGATCCGATTATCGCTCATCCAGATGTGCGTCGCATGCTATTAACTCAGCGCGCTATTGCCGAGGGTGGCCGAGCTATGGTGACCTATGCCAGTCAGTTTGCCGATCTCTATGTGGGGGGTGAGACTGAACAGGCGAGAAGCGCTGCCGAAGACAGGCTCGGTTTCTGTACTCCCATACTTAAAGGCTTTATCACCGAGCAAGGTGTACTGGCTGCCAATCATGGTGTGCAAGTATTTGGTGGTCATGGCTATATCCAAGAATGGGGCATGGAGCAGATACTCCGCGACAGCCGCATTGCTACATTGTACGAGGGCACCACTGGTATCCAGGCCCTTGACCTGATCGGCCGCAAAGTTTTGATGGATCGCTTTGCCCAGTTAAAGATTTTTACCGGTGAGATGCTTAGCTTTGCCGCTAAGTCACTGCCCTGGCCCAGAGGCAATAAAACCCAGCGCAAGCAGGCCTGGACTCTGGTTAAGCTTGCTCTTAAGTGGCGCTATCTGGGTTACAAGCTCGCTATGCAGGGCAAACGTAACCCAGATGCCGTAGGCGCGGGCTCAGCAGACTTTCTGATGTACTCTGGTTATGCCTATATGGCCTTTATGTGGGCCAAGATGAGTGCGGTTGCCCAGGCGCAGTTGGATGAGGGTAAGGGGGACAGTAAGTTTTTGCAGGAAAAACTGCACACTGCTGAGTTCTTTTTCGAACGCATGCTGCCCCAGGCCCAGGTTCATGCCAAGACTATAGGCGCTAATCTTGAGTCGGTGATGGCAATGTCTGAAGACTATTTTGATGCCAGCTAATAGCGGCCTGGATTACAGATTAACCCTTTTAAAGCCCAAGTTTGATCAGGGCTTTTTTTTGCCTGCAAATTGCTGGGCAGTTTGCTAAAGTCTGGACCACTCCAAGGTCCTATCAGTTCATGGCTCTATCAATCTAGGCCTAAATTAATCTAGAATCCTGGCCAATCTAATAACAGCAGTGATTTATCAAGGGGATACCGGAATGGAATTTGCTGACGCAGTGCGTGCTCGACATTCATATCGAGGGTTTACATCTAGGCAGGTGGACGAGGAAACTTTAAAGCAGGTGTTTGAGCTGGCCAGCTGGGCGCCGTCCAACTGCAATGTTCAGCCCTGGCATGTCCATGTGCTGTCTGGCGAAGCCTGCAATCGCATGCGCGAGAAAATGGTGGCGGTCGCCTCAACGGATACGACGGGCAACCCAGACTTTCCCTGGCAGGGAAAGTTTACTGGGGATTACAAAGAGCGTCAGATCTGCTCTGCTCTGGGTCTCTGGGAGCACCAGGGCGTTACCCGCGATAACCCAGAAAAGCGCGCCTGGTCCTGGATGCGGAATTTTGAGTTTTTTGATGCGCCCCATATCGCCTTTATCTTTGTTACTGATGAGTTCCCCGAACTAGTTAGGCTAGCAGGTGATGTGGGCATGTATGCCCAGACACTGATGCTGGCGATGACCGATGCGGGTATAGGTTCATGTCCCCAGACTTCGGTGAGCTGTTTCCCCGACCTGGTTCGTGAGGAGCTGGGTATAGATAGCCATTACAAATTGATGATGGGGCTGTCCTTTGGCTATGTCGACGAGGCTGATGCCGCCAATAATCTGCGTACTGAGCGCGATCCTCTGGAGAAAACCACCAGTTTCCACTCCTGAGGGCAGCGCCTCAATCGCCTGGTGCCCTCAGGCGAAGGCCAGCCGGTTGCGCCCGCCGGCTTTGGCTTTGTAGAGTGCTCGATCTGCCAGCTTAATCAGCTGCTCAAAACTGCCGCCATCGGAGTTGTCTACGACGCCCACACTCACGGTTAGACGCAGATTGTTGTGACGTTTGGACGCGCCGCGCTTTTTTTGTCCCGCCGAGGCATCACTGGGACGATGTTTTTTGTCTCTTATCACCATATCGTAATTGGCAATGGTCTGGCGCACCTGTTCCAGACTGTCCGCCACCTCCTCGCGACTCTTACCCTTAAACAGCAGACAAAACTCTTCTCCACCGTAGCGAAAAGCTCTGGCGCCACCTGTTTTACTGATGCAGCTGGCGATAACTTTGAGGGCCTGGTCACCCAGATCATGACCAAAGCGATCATTGATCTTTTTAAAATGATCCGCATCCACCATGGCCAAGCTGTATTGGTTTCCGGCGGTTTTTAGTGCAGCCAGCAGTGCGCGGCGATTGCCTATCTGGGTCAGTTCATCATAAAACCCCAGATGAAACAGCCCGCTGGTGATATTCACTGTCAGTAGGATTCCTATGCCGGTAAACATCACTGCGGATATATTATTGACATCAATCCAGCCCAGGGTGATAAATAGAATTAACAGACAACCGGCGGCGGAGCTGTCGAAAATAGGCTCACGTCGACTGGCCATGGCGACCGCGCAGATCAATACCAGCAGGTACCAGGATCCGGAGAGAGGTGATAGGTGCATGGTCCATAGTTGATCGGAAATATTGCCGAGACTCAGCTCTGCCATAAGCTGTGGATTGGCCACAAAGATCTGGCTGAGAACAAATAGAAGAGTTGCCGGCATTGCCGCCAGGCCAGTACCACGAATATGACGCAGACCATTCTCGGGGATAAACAGCAGATAGAGCACAATGCTGGGAACAAAATAGGAGAGCAGGTAAAAAATCTGCGCAGCTGGCAGGCTCTGCAGCGGTGTTTGCAAGTAGCTTCGGATCAGCCAGTAGGCACATAACATCAACAGGCTAGTCGCCAGCTCTCGGCTCTGGTTGCTCAGTGCGGCTATCAGCGAAGCTACAGATAGCAGAATAAATGGCAGCTGCGGAAGCAGGGCAGTCAGCGCCGCGGGCAGTATCTGTTGCTGCCAACAGGCCACAATCGATAGAACCGCGCAGATAACTGGGGTTAGGGCTTTGTAGGTGGCGGGCGGTATCTGCACTGATCACAACATCCTTGTGGTTTCAGCTTTAATATTAGCAAACTCAGATTAGGCTGCCAGATTAGTTACTCTGGCTTTTAGGCCAGAGCCTGGGAAATACCCACAACTGAGGTGCCAAGCAGCACCCAGCCGAGGATTCTGTAAAAGCTGGCGCTGTCACGCTGCAACAGTTGACTATGGAAACGATGGCCAATTAGATGTCCAATAGCGGCAAAGGGCAGTAGCCACAGAGCGTTTATCAGCTGTATATCGACACCGGCAATCACAAAGGCACAGAGCTTAATACTGACCAATATCCACCAGATAACAAACAGCGTATTGCGAAATTCCTGGGGTTTTATATGGCGCATGGCCACAGCAATCACTAGGGGGCCGCCAATCAGCGAGGTACCGCTAATATAGGCTGCAGTAATTAGGAAGGCTATGTCTACTACCCAGCTGTTGCTCTGAAGCGGTTTACCCAGGATATAGGTCAGGGAGTAGGCGGCAATTAGAGAAAAGATAATCAGATTCATTAGCGCTGTGGGTAACACCAGCAGTCCAATGACTCCTGCCAGCTTGGGCACGAGCATAACCAGCAGAGCGAAGCGTACAAATTGCCAGTTGACGCTGGTGCTGTCGGCATCCTTTTTACCCAGTTCAGCTTGCACCAGGGTCAAGCCGGCAAAAAACAGCAGATGCAGGGAAATAATGGGTAGAAAAATCAGCGGATCATTGTAGATAAGTAGCAGAAATGGCAGGGTGAAAAGAGCTCCACCAAAGCCTAGACCAGAGCGCACAAAACCGCTCCAGACAAATATGAAGGCAACTACACCCAGCTGTATCCAGGAGAGATCCATCATATTAGCGGGCAGAGATCAGTGATTGCAGCCACCCTCAGCATGCACATGACCATGGGCTATTTCTTCATCCGTAGCCTTGCGAATATCCATAATCTCTACTTCAAAGTGCAGGTTTTTACCGGCCAGAGGATGGTTCATATCCACGTCCACATTAAACCTGCCAACTTTGATCACTGTGCCTGGCTTAACGCCGCTGTCGGTATTGACCTGAATACTCTTGCCCGGAGTAAGCCGGCCCTCATGCTTTAGGTACTTGCTGGGGATGCGCTGAGTATTGTTAACATTTCGCAGTCCATAACCCTCAGCGGGCATAACTGCAAAGGTCAGCTTATCGCCAATAGCTGCACCTGCAACTTCAGTTTCGAACCCTGTGATCATCTGTCGTCGACCATGGAGGTAAACCATAGGTTTATCCTCATCGTAAGTGCTATCGATAAGTTCATTATTATCGTCTCTCAGGTTATAGTGAACTGAGATTACATGGTTGACGCTTATCGGCATTTTGCCCTCCCCAAAAGTGGCGCCATAATACAGTAAATTTTTTTTCAGGAACAAAAAATGTCAGCCGCTGAGTATCCAGACAGTCAAACCCAAGACCCAGCTGACGAAGATGAATTTAGGGCTCTGGTTGGCGATGATGTCGAACCACTGCAGGCTAAGGGTGCCAGATATATACCTAAGCCGTCGGAGTTGACGCCAGGCATCTTAGAGCGCCGCAAGGCCGCCCAGCAGGAGCAGCTTAAGAGCGGAAACCTTCTCGACCCAGCCAGTATTATCAATGTAGTAGATCCCTATGATTTCTTGGAATTTGCCCGTCCTGGAGTGCAACATGGAGTCTATAAAAATCTGCGTCAGGGCAAGTACGAGGTTCAGTCGCGTCTCGACCTCCATCGCCACACAGTGGAGCAGGCTCGCGTTGCGCTCTGGGATTTTGTCGAGGGCTGCCAAAAGCACGGTGTGCGCTGTGCCCTGGTGACCCATGGCAAAGGCGAGGGCAGAGAGCAGCCAGCGCGACTTAAAAGCTGCGTCAATCACTGGTTGCGCCAGATTGACAATGTGCTGGCTTTTCACAGTGCTCAGAAGCAGCACGGGGGCGTGGGGTCCACCTATATTTTGATTAAAAAGAATAGTCTGGCCAGGCTGAGTACCAGCGAGAAGCTGGGCAAGTCCAAAAGATCTTAGATAACAGTGTTAAAGCACTGATCCTGCCAATTTTTACTGCCGTATACAGTCCATAACAAAAAAACTAGGCTCCAACATATCCATGGTTATTGAACTGTCATCTATTTTTCTGCTAATCCTAAAGGCTCTGCCAGCCATACTTGCGATTGCTGGTTGTACCTGGCTGGTCAGCTTATATCTGAATAAGATCAGTATAATTTACTACAGCTGGCCTGTAGTGCTGATGCTGCCCGCGCTGGTTTATCTGATAGAGACGCGAATGCTTGGCAGTGTGCAGATAGCATTGGTGGTCATGGTCTGTTGCTGGGCCCTGCGGCTGAGTCTGTTTGCCATTGTCCGGGGTCGGCACCAGCCTGAGGACCGTCGCTATAAAGAGCTGCGCGAGCGCAGTGCCAGTAGCTTTAGGTTGCAGAGTTTCTATCTCATTTTTGTCGCTCAGCCAATTTTGGCAGCTGTAGTCAGCTCCCTGTTTGCTATTGCGATCACTGCCGATATGACTTGGAGTTCCTACCAGTCTGCTGGCGTTGCCCTGTGGTTATTCGGGTTCTGCTTTGAAACCATAGCTGATAAACAGCTGTATCGATTTAATAGACTGGTGGTCAATGAGGAGCAGACTCTGAAAACCGGGCTGTGGCGCTACTGCAGACACCCCAACTATTTTGGTGAATTCTGCGTCTGGTGGGGCTGGTTTATCTTCGCAGTGCCAACTGGCAATGGTTTTGTATTGCTTGCGCCCCTGATAGTCACCTTCCTGCTTTTAAAGCTCTCCGGTATCAGTCTGATGGAGAGAGGTATTACCCAGCGTCGCAGCGACTATGAAGACTATATGCAGTGCACTAATACATTTCTACCCTGGATGCCCAGGGAGCAGGTCAAGGGAGAGCTGTATGAATAAATTGTTCTGGGGTAAAGGCCTACTGGTTTTTCTGATGCTCGGGGCCAACCCAGCTGTAAGTGCCAAGGCACCTATGGATACGGTGGACTACGTCGATCTGCCTCGTTTTATGGGTGACTGGTATGTGATTGCCAATATTCCCACGCCCTTTGAAAAAGACGCCCACAACCCCATTGAGACTTACAAGCTGGATGGCGACGGCACTATTGCCACCACATTTACTTTTAATAAGGATAGCTTTGAGGGTGAGGAAAAGGAGTTTAGCTCCCGCGGCTTTGTAAGGAACAAAGACACCAATGCCACTTGGGGGGTGCAGTTTGTATGGCCAATCAAGGCAGATTATCGAGTCATCTACCTAGACTCTGACTATCAGTACACTGTGATTGGTCGCAAGGCCCGCGACTACCTGTGGATTATGGCCAGGGATGTTGAGATATCAGATGAAAAACTCAAAGAGTTAGTCGACTTTGCAGTCTCCCAGGGTTACGAGGCGGACAAAATAGAGATAGCGCCCCATCAGGTAGCTCGGTAGGCTGCTAAGGCTCCAACACCGAGAAGATAGCAGCCATTAATTGGATCAGGTTTTCATCTGAGCTAATAAAGGGCGGCATCACATAAACTAGCTTGCCAAAGGGCCGCACCCAGACACCAGCCTCAACAAACTGTTTTTGAATCTCGCCCATTGTGACCGGTTCGTGCATTTCTATCACCCCTATGGCTCCCAGCGCCCTAGTAGAGGCAACAGATTTAAGCTGCGAAAACTGCACTAGCTGCTGCTTTAGGGTGGATTCAATGCGCTGTATATTGGATTGCCAGTCTGCGCTGAGCAGCAAGTCTATGCTGGCATTGGCCACAGAGCAGGCTAGGGGATTGCCCATAAATGTAGGCCCGTGCATAAAGCAGCCCGCTTCGCCCTCGCAGATGCCTCGGCTTACTTTATCGGTGCACAGGGTTGCCGCCAGGGTCATATAGCCGCCGGTGATAGCTTTGCCCAGGCAGAGTACATCTGGCGATATATCAGCCCACTCACAGGCAAACAGCTTGCCAGTGCGACCAAAGCCGGTGGCTATTTCGTCGGCGATTAATAGCACATTGTGCTTATCGCAGAGCTCTCGCACGCGCTTCAGGTAGTAGGGTGAGTAAAAACGCATGCCCCCAGCCCCCTGAACCACAGGCTCCAAAATAACGGCCGCCAGCCGATGACTGTGGTCGCTGATCATCTGACTAAATTCGGCGATATCCTGTTCATCCCAGGGCTGATCAAAGCCAGTTTGCGGCGCCGGCGCAAAATAATGCTTCTCTACCACCTGTTCAAATAAATGGTGCATACCAGTGACAGGATCGCAGACTGACATGGCTGCGAAGGTGTCGCCATGGTAGCCATTGCGCAGGCTGAGTAATTTGTTTTTCTCTGGCTGGCCCTTAGAAATCCAGTATTGAAAGACCATCTTTATCGCCACTTCAACAGCCACAGAACCGCTGTCGGCCAGGAATACCTTATCTAGTCCCGCTGGAGTTATCGCGACCAGTTTTTCACAGAGATTAACCGCTGGCGCATGGGTTATTCCACCAAACATCACATGGCTGACTTTACCAATCTGCTGCACAGCAGCATCATTTAGCACAGGGTGATTGTAGCCATGGATGGTGCACCACCAGGATGACATGCCGTCAATAAGCTCAGTGCCATCGGCCAGACGCAGTTTGACACCCTCGGCTGAGACCACTTCATAGGCTGGAATTGGGTTGCTGAGAGACGAGTAGGGGTGCCAGACATATTTCTGATCGTTGAGCAAAATCTGTGACTGGGGTTCGGCGCTATGGGTGATCGAGTTCAAAGTATCTGGGTCTCCACTGGACTGCAATCGCTGATCAGTGCTATCAAAACTGGATGGGTCGGCAGACTACCTAAAGTATCTGGGTAAAGCCATCTTTTGTTCGGCCGGCCCCTTAACTGGCAACCAGATACAGCATAAAAAATGGAGTTTATTATGCGCATAGTTAAATATTGTCTAGGCCTTGTGTGGATAATTTTCTCTGTGGTTCTATCTGTGGACGCAGTGGCTCGGGCAGTTGAACCTGAGGCCAGTATTAAAGCTAATTATTGGGCTATCTGGAATCAGAGCCATGAGAACAACTCAAGGAGTATAGACCATGGTCGATTCGATCACCTTTTAGCCACCTATGTGATTGTAGATCATCCCTCAGGAATTAACCGCTTTAGATACGCAGATGTCAGCCCAGGCGACAGGAAAAAATTGCGCCAATATATCGCCGGGCTGGCTCGCCTTGACCCCCGTGATTACTCGCGCATGGAACAGAAAGCCTACTGGCTCAATCTCTACAATGCGCTGATGCTCAGCTCGGTGCTGCGCGCTTATCCGGTTAAATCCCTGGTAATAAATTCAATCAAAGATAAAAAGTTGATCAGGGTAGCTGGTGTGAAACTCAGTCTCGAGGATATCGAAAATCGTATTCTGCGGCCACTGTGGCAGGATCGAAAAATTGTCTTTGGTCTCAGCTGTGCCACCCTGAGCTGTCCCAATATTCAGCAGCAGGCATTTACCTCATCCAATACAGGGCAGCTGTTGGAGCGTTCGGCGCGGGAATTTATCAATCACCCAAGAGGTGTCAATCTGAAAAACAAACAGCTGCAGGCATCGCAAATCTTCCAGTGGTTTGGCCATGATTTTGGTTCAGATAAGAAAATGATCAAGTTTTTCGCCCATTATGCAGAGGATTTAAAAGCTCTCTATCTGCTCGGCTTTAGCGGGGAGATTGCCTATAGCTTTGACAGTAGGGTAAATGCCCCTGAAACCATCTGGCCCCTCTAGGCGATTAAAATAAATAGGTCTCTGACTTGGTGAAACCTATACCGAGCACTTACAATGCCAGCTTTTCAGCAGGCGGAATTTTTAATGTCTATTCGCAAGAATCAGCTCGAGGCCAATAAGTTGCAGAAACGCTTGCGACGCAATGTGGGCAGTGCGATTGCTGATTACAATATGATTGAACAGGGTGACCGGGTAATGGTGTGCCTGTCCGGTGGCAAAGATTCCTACGCAATGTTGGATATCCTGATGGGTCTGCAGAGAAATGCTCCCATCGACTTTGAGCTGGTGGCCGTCAATCTCGACCAAAAGCAGCCGGGCTTTCCCGAAACTGTGCTGCCTACCTATTTGGATACTCTGGACATTGAATATCATATTCTCGAGAAAGATACCTACAGCATAGTAACCAGCAAGATCCCCGAGGGTAAGACCTATTGCAGTCTCTGTTCGCGCCTGCGCCGGGGTACATTATACGGCTTTGCCGAGGAAATTGGCGCTACCAAGGTTGCGCTGGGACATCATCGCGACGACATAGTGGAAACGCTATTTTTAAATATGTTCCACCAGGGCAAGCTCAAAGCCATGCCGCCGAAATTGTTGTCTGATGACAAAAAAAATATATTGATCAGGCCCCTGGCTTACTGTCGCGAATCAGACTTGATTGCACTTGCAGAGCTCAAACAGTTCCCCATTATCCCCTGCAATCTCTGTGGTTCCCAGGACGGATTGCAGCGCAATACGGTAAAAGAAATGCTGCTTCAATGGGAGCGCCAGTTCCCCGGTCGCATAGATACGATCTTTGGCGCTATTAAGAATGTGTCGCCCTCCCAATTAGCCGATACTGCACTGTTCGATTTTACCGGGCTGGCCCTGGATCGAGACTCTGTGCCTGTCGACAATGAGGAACTAGAGACTCATATTCGCGCTATAAACTTATAATAAAATAGGATTTAACCTATGTCGCAGCTGTCTGCATCCACTGTCATCGCCTTTATGGTCTACGTTAGCATTGTGCTGGGAATAGGTTTTTATGCCTATGTGCGCACCAAGAGCGCCGGCGACTATTTTTTGGGCGGACGTCAGTTGTCGCCAGCCGTCTCAGCCATCAGTGCCGGCGCCTCGGATATGAGTGGCTGGGTGTTGCTGGGTTTGCCAGGCTATGCTTATTTGGCCGGACTTGAGGCCGCCTGGATATCCATAGGTCTGGTGATTGGCGTGGCGGCCAACTGGCTATTGATGGCTAAGCGTCTGCGAATATACAGTGCCCAGCTCGATGATGCGGTGACCTTGCCGGCCTATTTGCAGAGACGATTTGCCGACTCTAGGCCCTGGCTCAAGTCTATTGCCTCGATCAGTATTTTGGTTTTTTTCCTGTTCTATGTGGGCTCTGGGCTGATTGCTGGTGGCAAACTATTTAACGAGGTATTTGGTTTTGACTACCATATTGCTGTGTTTGTCAGTGTGGCACTTATCCTGGTTTACACGTTGTTTGGTGGCTTTCTAGCTGTGTCCTGGACCGATGTTTTCCAGGGTATTCTTATGCTGCTGGCACTGGTGGCTGTGCCTGTGCTGGTTATTAGTCAGGCTGGAGGAACGGCTGAGTTTGCAGGCCGGATTGACCAGCAAAACCCCCAGCTACTCAATATTTTTACCTCTGGGGAGGGGCAGGCGCTGGGCTGGATGACAATTATCAGCACCATGGGCTGGGGGCTGGGCTATTTTGGTCAGCCACATATTCTGGCCCGTTTCAAGGCACTTCGTTCGCCACAGGACACGGGCAGCGCAGCGGCCATTGGTGTCTCTTGGGCGCTGCTCTGCTATCTGCTGGCTATATTGGTGGGCCTTAGCGGCATAGCCTTTTTGGATCAGCCACTGGTGGACTCTGAGAAGGTGTTTATTGCCCTGACTAGCCTTATTTTTCACCCACTGGTGGCCGGCGTGCTGCTGGCGGCCATCTTAGCGGCCATAATGAGCACCGTCGATTCCCAGCTATTGGTCTGCTCGGCCAGTTTGGCTGAAGATCTGTATCCTCTGGTTACCAGGCGCGAATTAACTACCGAAAAAAGGCTGCAGCTGGGTCGCATTGCGGTGGTGGCTCTGGCGCTGTTGGCAACGGTTTTGGCAATGAACCCAGATAGCAAGGTGTTGGATGTTGTGTCCTATGCCTGGGCCGGTCTGGGCGCCTCTCTGGGTCCTGCTATTCTGGTGAGTCTGTACTGGAGGGGCATGACGGCAGCTGGTGCAATGGCTGGCGTGATTACCGGCGGCCTAACTGTGGTTCTCTGGTCAGGCTTGGAGGGTGGGCTGTTTGATCTCTACGCTCTGGTTCCGGGCTTTATTTTTGCTCTAGTGGCTATTGTAGTTTTTAGCCTGCTCACTAAAAGCAGCCTAAACCCAGTAGTGGTTGAGCAGTTCGACCAGATGCACAGCCAACTTTAAGCCTATTAACAAATAAATAGACGATCAGTTCTCAGTGTGACTGTGATGGTCGTCAACATTTATTGAGCTGTGTTTTTTTATACTTCGAAGGTTTATTTCGAGGTAAAAAAAGTCTGTGCACCGAGTCAAAATTCATCAGGGCGATATCACTAAGCTAGAGGTAGATGCGATTGTCTGTGCGTCCGAAGACTGCATAGGCTTTGCTGCTGAGGCTGCTGGTGAGAATTCCTCTGAGGGCGAAGTGAGTATCACAGCTGCTAACAATCTTTCCGCTGAGTTTGTAATACATACCCTGGGGCCTGTCTGGCGGGGAGGTGACCAGCGTGAAGAGGAGCAGCTTGCCTACTGCTACAACCAGATAATGGATGTGGCCAAACAACAAAATATCAAGAGTATTGCCTTTCCGGCGATCAGTTGCGGGGTCTCGGGTTTTCCGACTCGCCGCGCGGTTAAAATTGCCATACGGGAGGTCAATCAGGCTCTGCGCCAAAATCCCCTGTTGGAGTCTGTGGTGTTCTGCTGTTTTGATCCCGTGACCACTGCGCTCTATCGCACTCAGGTTGGCAAATAATGTGTTTTCCACCAGCGAATACAGATAGGCACTGAGAGGTTGAGCAGGAACGCGGTGAGCATCAATGTGTAGAAGCTCTCGAGACTGACAATATTATGTTGCACATAGGCAATCTCCAGCACCACAAAGGCCAGTTCGGCTCTGCCTAACATTCCAAAACCAATTAACAGGCTAGTGGGCTTATCAAAGTGGCCTATGGTCCGGGCCGCCAAGCCTGCAGACACAATCTGCCCGATAAACATGCCGACAAACAGAATTAAACTGTAGGGCAGTACCTGTAAAAATAAATCTGCATCAAAGATTAACTTGGTACCCAGGGTAACAAAGAACACAGGGCCCACCCAGGCAAAGGCAATATTGTTAATCATCTGCTTAGCCTGATCATGAAAGTCGATCTTCTGATCATGGTGATAATCAAAGTATTCTCGCTTGATGATGAGTCCCGCCATATAGGCCCCTATAGCGGGGTGAAAACCAAAGAAGTCTGCCAGTAGGCCCACCAGCAGGGCGATCAGCAACAGGGCCAGTATGCTGTATTCACCCCGGCCCATGGCTAGCATCAACTTTAAATTAAAGTGACGAATTATCGGAACCCGTTTCACCCAGCCGGCATTAACTGGAAATAGCCAGATACCCATAAAGGAAACGATCAAGAAAAAGCCCAAGGCCTTGCCTGCGATCAGCAGCAGACTATGTAAAGAAAATGTGGCCTCGCCAACAGCTATGGGGATAAGAATTACCATCAGTGCCAGTGAGGCAATATTGTCCAGTACCGCCGAGGTCATAATGCCGGTTGCAGCTGGGGTATGGCTCAGGCCCTCGGTCTTTAATGACACCATGCTCAGGGACACAGTGGTTGAGGCCATGGCCAGCCCACAGAGCAGCGCTATATGCTTATCGCCCCAGAAATAGAAGGTGGCGCTGTAGGCAACCGCAAATGGTGTAAGGGCGCCAAACACAGCTATGCCCCAGCTGCGTTTAATACTTTTTAAAAAGTTGCTGGTGTCCTCTTCAAAGCCCAGTGCAAACATAATGGTAATAATGCCCAACTCGGCAAAGTTGAGGATAAAGATGGGCATTTGGGTGGGCAGCATACCCAGATTGACCAGGGTGGAGCCCAAAAATAGATACCAGAGAACCGGAGTCAGTCTGGTGCGGTGAGCGATAAATGAAGCGAAAAATACGCTGGTCCAGATAATGGCCAGAATGCTTAGATCATGCACGGCGATAAATTCGGTAATTAACTCCTTTAAATTTAGCGCAGCCTGTGTGGGTTTGCCTGACTTTTGACTAATTGGGCTCTGAGGTTACATTTTTTCCATAACTTCAATGCCCAGCAAATCCAAACCCTGAGCCAGAGTTGCCGCACTCAGGGCGCAGAGTTGCAGGCGACTCTGCTGGGTGGCGCTATCCACGCCATCTTTTAACACCGGGCACTGTTCATAGAATGACATAAAGGCACTGGCCAATTCGTACAGATAGGTGCAGAGGCTGTGGGGATAGCAGTCTGCGGCCACCTGTTCCAGCACATCGTTAAACTGCAGCAATTTCAGGGCCAGTGTTTTTTCCTGGGGCTGCCGCAGATCTATTGGTGCCGAGAAGTTTTCGGTCTCTATGCCAGCCTTGCGAAAGATGCTGCGTATTCTGGTGTAGGCATACTGCAGATAGGGCGAGGTGTTGCCTTCAAAAGACAGCATGGCATCCCAGTCAAAAATATAGTCATTGGTGCGGGTTTTGCTCAGGTCTGCGTACTTAATAGCGCCAATGCCCACTTTGCGAGCAATTTCTTTCACTTCGCTGGTCGCCAGGTCCGGATTCTTCTCACTCACCAGAACCTCTGCGCGCTCTACCGCTTCAATCAGCAGATCTGCCAGCTTGATTGTGCCACCGCTGCGGGTTTTAAAGGGCTTGCCATCTGCTCCCATCATGGTGCCAAAGGCATGGTGTTCTAGGCTGACGTCGGCAGGGACAAAGTTTGCTTTGCGGCCTGTAATAAATACCTGCTTCATATGCAGAGACTGGCGCGCATCGATAAAGTACAGAATACGATTGGCTTTCAGTTGGCCTACTCTGTATCTCAGGCAGGCTAGATCACTGGTGGCATAGAGGAAGCCGCCGCCAGATTTTTGCACGATCATGGGCGAGGGATCACCATTTTTATCGGCCAGCTCATCGAGGAAAACCACCTTGGCGCCCTCGGAGTCTACAGCCAGTCCCTGAGCTACCAGCTCATTGAGCACATTGTCGAGATCATCGTTATAGGAGCTCTCTGCGGCTATATGCTGTTCCCGCAGGCCTACATTGAGCTGCTTGTAAATATCTATATTGTGGGCCACAGAGACATCAATAAATTTTTGCCACAGTTTGCGACAATGGGCATCGCCAGATTGCAGTTTCACCACATAGGCGCGAGCTTTATCTGCAAACTCTGGGTCGGCATCAAAGTGCTTTTTGGATTGCTGGTAAAACAATTCCAAATCATTGAGAGCTAAATCGGCCTGTTCACCTTCGCCCAGGTGTAATTCAAGCTCGGCAATCAGCATGCCAAACTGGGTTCCCCAATCTCCCATATGGTTTTGTCGATGCACTGTATGACCCTGAAACTCTAGGACCCGAGCCAGCGCATCGCCAATAATAGTGGAGCGCAGATGGCCTACATGCATCTCTTTGGCCAGGTTGGGTGAGGAGTAGTCCACCACTACGGTCTGCGGATTCGCTGCTCTGGGATTTGCGTCTTGGCCCAGACTCTCAGCCAGATATTTTGCAGCCAGCGTAATATTTATAAAGCCCGGACCGGCGATTTCGAGTTTTTCGGCAATACCTTCTAGATTTAGATTATCAATTATTAGTTGAGCCAGTTCACGGGGGTTGGTTTTCATGCGTTTGGCCGCGCCCATGGCGCCATTAGCCTGATAGTCGCCAAACTGAGGTTTGCCACTGAGCGCTAGCATGGGTGAGCAGTCGTCTGGAATCCCCGCGGCCTGCATGGCTGCAGAAATTCTATTGATAAGAGTGTCTTTTATGCTCATTTATGGTGCGTTTCCACTGATCTAAGGAATTTCAGGGGCGGATTGTAGGTTTCCCACCACTGAAAGCAAAGCCAAACTTGCAAAAAATAAACTTATTGCTATAGTTTTGCCCATTGCTCTGGTTGCGGGGCTAGCATTCAACTACTGCGGACTAATAATGGAATCATCTCTGATCACCCAAGGCCTGGATCTGTTGCTCTATGGTATGGGTACAGTATTTACCTTTTTGACCCTGCTGGTGGGTATTACAGCTGCTATGTCGGGTTTGGTTAACCGCTTGGTCACCGAAGACATTGAAGCAGCAGCAGAAGGCCCTGTATCGCCACAGAGCGCTACAGTCGAGCCCCGCATTGCAAAAGTAATTCAAGCTGCCATTGATCAGCATCGCGGCCGCAAGTAGAACCCTGTTTTATAAAGCTGTAAGTTTAACCCGCAATATTTTTAACTAAAACGGACATCACTATGCCCTCTAATATGCCTGCGCTCGGAATAACCGAAGTTGTTCTTCGCGACGCCCATCAATCGTTGTTTGCCACCAGAATGCGCATTGACGATATGTTACCAATAGCTGAGAAGCTGGATCAGATTGGTTATTGGTCAATGGAATCCTGGGGTGGCGCAACATTTGATTCCTGTATTCGCTATCTGGGAGAGGACCCCTGGGACCGTATTAGGGAAATTAAAAAGGCTATGCCCAATACACCTCAGCAGATGCTGTTTCGCGGCCAGAATATTCTTGGTTACCGCCACTATGCCGACGACGTAGTAGAGAAGTTTGTTGAGCGTGCCGCGGCCAATGGTATTGACGTCTTCCGGGTGTTCGACGCTATGAATGATATGCGCAACCTTGAAACCGCTCTGCGTGCTGTCAAGCAGGTGGGCAAGCATGCCCAGGGTACTATTTCCTATACGGTTAGCCCGGTGCATACTATTGATCTCTGGGTAGATCAGGCGCGCCAGATCGAAGACGCAGGTGCTGACTCTATCTGTATAAAAGATATGGCGGGTCTGCTGACCCCCTATGTGGGTTATGAGCTGGTCACTAAGCTTAAAAAGGCAGTTTCCATTCCCCTGCAGCTTCACGCCCATGCCACTACGGGCCTGTCGACCACCACTATTACCAAGTGTGTAGAGGCCGGCATTGACAATGTGGACACTGCGATTTCTTCAATGTCTATGACCTATGGGCACTCGGCCACAGAATCTGTGGTTTCTATCTTTGAAGGCTCCGAGCGAGATACTGGTTTGAAGATAGATAAACTGGAGGAAATTGCCGCTTACTTTAGGGAGGTACGCAAGAAATACAGTGCCTTTGAAGGTTCTCTGCGAGGAGTTGATTCACGAATTCTGGTGGCTCAGGTGCCCGGTGGCATGCTGACCAATATGGAATCACAGCTGCGCGAGCAGGGTGCTGGTGATCGTCTGGACGAGGTGCTGGCAGAGATCCCACGGGTGCGCGAAGATCTGGGCTTTATTCCTTTGGTAACGCCCACCTCACAGATTGTAGGTACTCAGGCGGTACTGAATGTATTGACCGGCGAGCGCTACAAATCAATTTCTAAAGAAACCGCAGGCGTGTTGCGCGGTGAATATGGTGCTGCACCTGCACCGGTCAATGCCGAGCTTCAGGCCCGCGTATTGGACGAAGGCGAACAGGCAATTACCTGCCGTCCGGCCGATAATCTCGATCCAGAATTGGAAGCTCTGACCGCAGAGTTGGAAGGGCTGTCGGCAGAGCATGGATTTCAACTCTGTGCAGGAGAGGGGCAGATCGATGATGTACTGACCTATGCACTGTTCCCTCAGGTGGGTCTTAAGTTCTTGCAGAACAAAGATAATCCCGCAGCCTTTGAGCCGGTACCCACTGCTGGTGCTGCTGTGCAGACCAATGAGGCGGGAGAAGAAATTTATACGGTTGAAGTGGAGGGTAAGTCCTACACCGTAGCTGTGGCCAATGGCGGTGATATTAGTGCTATTGCTGGTGCTGCCGCAGTGGCTCCGGCTGCCGGATCAGCGGCGCCAGTTGCGGCGACCGGTGGTTCACCGGTTAATGCTCCCCTGGCTGGTACCGTGGTTAAGGTGCTAGTCAAGCCCGGTCAGGCGGTTGCTGAGGGCGAGACTATTATTATTCTCGAAGCCATGAAAATGGAGACCTCGGTCAGTGCGCCGGCTGCCGGCAGTATTGTTGAGGTTAGGGTGCAGGGCGGTGATAGCTGTGCCGTGGGCGATGTTCTGGTGACTCTGGCCTAAGGAGCCCCAAACTATGGAAAATTTAATTAGCCTCTGGGCTAGCTCAGGTATTGCGCAGTTACAGCTGGGTCAGTTAGTAATGATGACAGTAGGCCTAACACTGCTATTTCTGGCCATCAGCAAAGGTTTTGAGCCCCTGCTGCTAGTGCCTATTGGTTTCGGAACCATTTTGGCCAATATTCCCGGCGCTGGGTTCGATGCTGCACCTATCTATGATGCCATGGGCAATATGGAGAGCCCCGGAGGACTGCTCTACTATATTTACCATGCGGGCATAGAAACAGGTCTGTTTCCTCTGGTGATCTTTATGGGCGTGGGCGCCATGACAGACTTTGGCCCTCTACTAGCTAATCCCAAAACCCTAATGCTGGGTGCGGCGGCGCAGGTGGGTATCTTTACCACTGTACTGGGTGCCGTAGCTCTCAGCCACTTTGGCATTCTCGATTTCAGTATTCGCGATGCGGCCTCTATAGGTATTATTGGTGGTGCCGACGGGCCTACGGCAATTTTTGTTACCAGCAAGCTGGCCCCGGATTTGCTGGGTGCAATCGCCGTAGCCGCCTATTCCTATATGGCTCTGGTGCCCATTATTCAGCCGCCCATTATGCGTGCACTGACTACCCCTGCAGAGCGCGAGATTAAGATGGAGCAACTGCGCCCTGTGACCAAGGCAGAGCGCATTGTGTTTCCGTTAACTCTGTTGGTATTGGTGGCTATGTTGCTGCCAGATGCCGCGCCGCTATTAGGTATGTTCTGCTTTGGTAATCTGATGCGCGAATGTGGTGTAGTGAACCGTCTGAGTGATACCACTCAGAACGCGCTGATTAACATTGTTACTATTTTCCTTGGATTGGGTGTAGGCTCTAAAATGAGCGCCGAGAAGTTTCTCAACCCCGAAACCATGGGTATTCTAGCCCTGGGCGCCGTGGCGTTCTGTATAGGCACCGCCTCAGGAGTACTGATGGCTAAGTTGATGAATAAAGTGGCAACCCATAAAGTGAATCCGCTGATTGGTGCTGCAGGTGTTTCTGCCGTACCCATGGCTGCGCGGGTTGCGAATAAGGTTGGGCTTGAGGCCAATCCCCATAACTTCCTGCTGATGCATGCCATGGGCCCCAATGTGGCAGGCGTTATTGGTTCCGCTGTGGCTGCAGGCGTAATGATTAATCTTGTGAGCGGTATGTAATGGGCCCTGTAGAGCAGAGTATCTATGACTCTGTAGCAGGGCGGTTTGAGCCTGAGCTACTAGAGCTCACTAATGAAAGCCATATGCATTCTGTACCGCCAGGCTCAGAGAGCCACTTTAAGCTGGTGCTGGTCACCGATCAGTTTGAGGGCTTGCGTTTGGTGCAGCGTCACCAGCTAATCTACCGACTGCTGGCAGATCAGCTAGCTGGGCCAGTCCATGCCTTGGCACTGCATACCTACACGGCTGCTGAATGGTCTGAAACTGCAGCTGGAGCCCCAAAATCCCCAAGTTGTTTGGGTGGCAGCAAGTCTAACTAAGCGCGTTTATTCGCACTTTTTTCCCATTGACCTCAGTGTCAGCCGATTCACCGCATATATATCCCTATTCAACGTATTGCTGTGGTGATCAAGGCAGAAGGCGCAGAGAATCGATAGTTGAAATTGTTTTAATTTCTATAATTAAGTCGAATTATAAAAACTCATTTTAGGGGGAGTTATGCGTCAGCAAACAACCGTTGGTATGTCAGGCTGGTTAAAAGGTCTCATGCAAACCAATCATCTAGGTGCAATCGTTGCACTTTCGTTTTCTTTAATCCTGTCGGCCTGTGGCGGCGGCGGTGGTAACACAACTGATTTTTCAGCCGAGCCAGGTCCAGATGGTGTTGCACCGACCCTGACCGAGGTAACTATCGCTAATGCCTTTGACTCCAGCGATGAAGTGAAGCTGGGAGACACAGTTTTGCTAGAGTTTACTGCCAGCGAATCACTGATGAAGCCAACTGTTGTTATCAGTGGTACCCAGGTTACTGTATCTGGTCAGCATTCTTCTTGGTCTGCTGAGCGCCTTATGGTCGAGGGCGATGAAGACGGTGCTGTCACCTTTACCATTTCTTTCACTGATGTTAGTGGCGTTGCCGGTATAGATGTAACCTCGACTACTGACGAGACCTACGTGACTTACTGTGCAGCAGGTTGCCCTGAAGAGGGTGAAGAGGAGGGGATCGCAGGAGATTGGAAGCTTTCTCCTGAGGCCGGTGCTTTTGGAGTTGGCCCAGCTAAGGGTGATACGAGTTGGTATGCCAGTGGCGAAGCTGACATTGCGGGAAGAGCGTGCCTCTTTGATGACGTCTACCGTTTTGGTGCTGATGGTACATTCTCTAATGTAATGGGCGATGAGAGCTGGATTGAAGCTTGGCAGGGCGCGGCCACGGACGCCTGTGGTGCCCTTGTAGCACCTCACGACGGTTCCAATGCTGCAACTTATGTGCATGATGAGGCCGCGAGTACGCTGTCTTTGTCAGGTCTGGGAGCTCATATAGGCTTGGCCAAAGTTGTAAATGGCGGCGAGCTCGCAAGCCCCGCTGACGCTGTAACTGACATAGTGTATGAAGTGACGGCCATGACTGCTACTACTATGACCCTAGACATTGAAATTGCCGGTGGTGGTTACTGGAGATTCAAGCTCGTTAAGATCTTGCCGCCAGCAATCGCTGGAGATTGGAAGCTAGCACCTGAAGCCGGTGCTTTTGGCGTTGGTCCAGCATTGGGAGATACAAGCTGGTACGCCAGTGGTGAAGCTGACATTGCTGGAAGAGCGTGCCTCTTCGATGACATCTACCGTTTTGGTACTGATGGTACCTTCTCTAATGTAATGGGCGATGAGAGCTGGATCGAAGCCTGGCAGGGTGCGGCCACGGATGCTTGTGGTGCCCTTGTAGCGCCTCATGATGGTTCCAATGCTGCTACCTATGTCTATGACGAGGCTGGTGCCTCCATCACGGTCAATGGTTTGGGTGCTCATATCGGACTGGCCAAGGTATTTAACGGTGGTGAGTTGGCTAGCCCAGCTGATGCCAAAGAGAGCATCACTTACACCATTACGGCACAGACTGATACCACTATGACATTGGATATCGAAATTGCCGGTGGTGGTTACTGGAGATTCAAGCTCGTTAAGATCTTGCCGCCAGCAATCGCTGGAGATTGGAAGCT
>ENA-OUOG01000993-OUOG01000993.1-marine-metagenome-genome-assembly--contig:-NODE-993-length-34486-cov-5.383882_pt1 | contig 34486 bp, 28 predicted proteins | sample MGYA00248635_ERZ508505 | MGnify/ENA primary metagenome ERZ508505 (study PRJEB26176, sample SAMN06267871) | marine metagenome | isolation source: Saanich Inlet, British Columbia, Canada | place: Pacific... | reverse complement strand
AGTCGCGCACACGCGCGCTCGCGAGCCTCGACGTCGCATCTGCCGACGTGAGCTTCTGACCACCGAGCCGCGTTTCGAGGCCCGGGCGGCGGCACGGGAAGTCCCGAAACGCGCGCCTCGAACGACCCTCGTGACGAAACCCGATGAACGAAACGCCCGAAACTGACGCGCCGATCGGCGCGGAAGGGGCCCTTGACAACTGGCACGATTTTCGTCCGGGTTATCCAACGACGACGCCGCGGAAGACGACCGCGCATCCCCCACACCCCCCCGCGCGGCTCGACCGAGACGCCGCATCTTGTCACGCCCGCCATGAGCGCCTTCTCCTCGCTCGCGGCGTCGACGGCGTCGGCGCGCGTTCCCGCCGGCGCAACCGGCGCGCCTTCCCGGTCTTCGAAGATCGGCACCCTGTCTCGCTTCTCCGGGCGCGCGCGATCGGTTCGCGCCTCCGCCTCGCCCGCCTCGCTCGACGCCGACTTCGCCGCCGCCGCGAGCGGCGAGTGGGAGGGCCACCGCGTGTACTTCGACGCGACGGGCGCGCCCACGCCCATCCCCGAGAAGTTCATGCCCCCCGCGTTCAAGGAGTGGGGCCAGGTTCTGGTGGACTGGCAGAGCCAGTGCGCCATGAACGTCACGCCGGACGAGGGCATATACGCGCGCGAGCTGCGTTTCATCCCCACCGCGGGGTGCGAGGCGGACTCGAGCACGGTGGAGACGCAGTGGGACCGGAGGGTAGACGCCCACGAGGTGAGTCCCGCGGCGGTCAAAGACGACGCGACCAAAACCGTCGCTCGAGGTTCGTACAACGCCGGGCCGTTGTTTTTAGACCCCGACGCCGAGGACGGCGCCGAGGCGGTCGTCGAGCACTGCCTCGGGTTCGACGACGCGCCCAAGAGTCCGGGCGCGGAGGGCAAGCGATCACGCGTGCGCGTGCAGCAGCACTTACGGTTCGACGATGCCGAAAAGACGTGGGCGTTGTTTTCGATTTCGGCGTGGAAGGAGTTCTACTACGAGCCGTTCAACAACGCGGCGTCGCTGTGCGCTTCGTGCGGCGGGCCGAACAAGTGGGGCGAGTACCCCGTGATGCCTTCGGAGACGTTCACGGAGGGTACGTGGGAAGGGGACGTGTGGGACGGGTTTTTAGGCCAAAGCGATGGGCTCGTTTTGCTGCCCACGGGGATATACAGCGAAGTCGTTACGGACAAAACCACCGGCGATTTCGTATGCTCCGCCGGCTGGTTCGTCCCCGACCGCGACGCGTCGTACCTGCCGCCGTCGCGAGACGTCGAGACGCACCTCATCTCGAGACGCTCGTACGGAGACGACGGGGCGTTGCGAGACGCGACGTTCGCGAAAAGAGAGCGCGCGAGTACGAGCGCGAAGAAGTGAGTTTATGACGGTTAAAACATTTTTAACGCAAACGTCTCTTCTTCTACGACGCGTAACGTCGCGGCGCGGCTTACCTTTTGTATTGTAGACCTGTTATCGAAGATAAAGTACTGAGAATCACCTTCTACTCCCCCTGGGAGTCCCAGGCCTCGGCGTGTCGCGCGTCGTCGCCCCACACGAGCCTGTATCCACCGGGATTCAGCGCGACGCGCGCGTCCACGTCCCAGCCCCGAGCCCGCACATGCGCGACGAACGCGTCGACGTCGAAAGTAAGCGCTCTTTCGTCTTTGTTTATTTTTCCCGATCGCGTCGCCGCCGCCGCGAAATATCCGCGAAGCGCGTCGTTGGGCGAGCTTCCTCTTCGCAGAAGCACCGCGAGTCGATTCGAATCTCGACTCGACTTGACTCGCTTCTTTTGTGAAAAATCCTGCGCCGGAACAGAGGGACCCGCGAGACACACCAAGTACGACGCGTCGTCCTTTTCTCCTTTGAAAGCGTTGAAACGTTCCACGACTTGTAAACGTTTCAAAACGAGCGTCGCCGTCTCGGCGTCGAGTGCCGCGAGCGACGCCCCCAACGCGATCCCGTCGTCTTTAACGCTTCTCGGAACGAAAAGCAAAGGTTCCGTTTTTGCGTACTCGATCGGCGTAGGCACTTCCCCTTTGTGAAAAAAAGCATCAAGCATCGAGAGCGCTCTGTGGCGGTTGACGGCGTCCACCCCGAGGCTTCGCGCGGCGCGCGCGTTGCAAAAGACGTGCGCGGCGGTGAGCGCGAGAAACGTTACCCATCGCGCTACGTGCGACGCGTCCGTCGCTCTCGCTACATAAACGCCGATTAACGACCCTAAAACACTCGCGGCGGTCTCCTGCGACCCCTCCTTCGCGGCGACGTCCGCGGCGTTGTGCGCGCGCGCGAAGTGGCGCGTCAGCGCGACTCGGCTCGCGCCTCCGGCGACGCCGCACAGCGCCCTCGCTAAACTCCCGAGGCACGCCACTAGGAAGAACGCCTCTTGACCGTATATCGCGCCGAGGCTCGGCGCCAATAGCTCTAACAACATACCGAGGTTATTGGCGCAGTCCGCGAAGAAGCGCCACTGCTTGGCGTAGGCGTCGAAGCTGCCGCCTCTGGACGCCGCGAAGAGCACGGCGCCGAGCGAGCCGACGACGTCGCGGAGCACGAACTGCGCCGTCGCCGACGCCGCCGTCGCGACGGCGACGGCGTCGGCGTCGCCGATACCGACGCCCTCCAGCAGAGCTTGAGTCGTGAGCGCGCCGCGCACGTACGAACACAAACCTTGCGCGGTGTCCCAGGACTGGAAGGCGAGGTAATCGGGGGAGACGCTCGCGGGGAACCCCGCCGGGAGAAACGCGCGTTTAACCGCGCGCGCGAGGTTTTTTTGTGTCGCGCCGAACACGTGCCATCCGGCGAAGCCTCCTTTCGCGCGCGTATCAGGACGAAGGTCCAGACGGTGGATCGCGCGCCAGTCGCCCCACGCGGGGGCGCGCTCGGCGGGCTCGCCGCGCGTCTCCGCGAGCCACACGCGCTCGCGTCCGCCGTCGGGGGCGAACTCGACGGCGACGATCTCGTTTCGGGCATCGGCGCTCGCGTCCGTCGCCGCGTTCCTCGCGCGCGCGCGGCGACGCGCGGAGGGCGCGGAGGGAGACGCGGTGGTCCTCGGCATGGCGCGACGTCAAACGTCGACGAGCCGCGAGCGACGTCGGGGAACGCGCGCGCGCGAGGGCCGAGAGCCTGTGCGCGCGCTTGTGCGGCGAAATGAGTCGGCACCTCCGACGAAGTAACAACGACCGGGCGTCCGAGGCGACGTCGCGACGTCCAGTTCCATGAGCGCGGCGTGCGCGGCGGCGGTCCTCGGTCGCGTATCCCCGCCGCGCCCGCCCGCGCCACTCCGCGCCCGCGCGCGGCGCTCGCGGTGTCCGCGCGGCCGCCCGGCCCGCGTCCTCGCGTCGGTGTCGCCGCTCGTCCCCGCGCCCCCCGAGGCTTTCTCGTCGCTGGGCGCGTCTTTCGCCATGGTCTCGGGCACCACCGCGGGCATGCCCACCGAGACCGTGGGCGTGCTCGCCGCGGCGGCGACGCCCCTGCTCGGCGCGATCGGGTTGTTCATCTGGAACAAGACGTGGACCGGCGACGCGTTCGCGCTGAACCTCGTCAAGTGTTGGGTGGGGACGATCGGGTTCGTCGTCGCCGGGATCGCGTCGCGGCGCGGCGACTGGTTAAAAAGCGCCGGACCGGAAGTCACGGCGTGGCTCGTGCTCTCCGCGTTCATCGGCATCACGTTAGGGGACAACCTGTGGCTGTACAGTTTACGAGTCATCGGCGCAAGAAGGGTGATCCTCATAGACATCTTAAAGCCGTTCATCGCGCTCGGGTTGGCGAAAGCAGCGCTCGGCGAGGGCGTCTCCGTCGCCGTCGCGCTCGGCATGTGCGTCACCCTCGCGGGCGTCCTTACCGTCAGTCTGGAGGAGAACAAGAACCACGGTGCTCACGCGAACGCTGAGGACGTACCTCCTTCAGGCGAAGGAGGTACGTCAGGCACGAACGCGGGCGATGCCGACACGCGACGAACGACGGTTCGCGACGAAGAGAAGACTTCTCTTCGCGCGCGCGGCGACGTATACGTCCCGAATGATAAAACGGACGAAGACGTTTTAGAAGAGGGTGACGAAAATCGATCATCGGATTCGGCGACGACGGTTGCCGGATCGAAGATGATCACCGGGTACTTCGCCGCCGCCGCGAACGTGGCGCTGGACACGTGGGGCACCGTGCTCACAAAACAGCACGGGGGAGCCTTGAACACCTGGGAAATTAACTTCGTGCGGTTCGGGTCCGCCGCCGCGACGCTCGCGCTCGTCGCCGCGGCGAAGGTTTTTTTAAGTCGCCGTAATTCGCGGCGCGCGTCGGATTCCTCTCCCGTCGCCTTTCGCCGAGGCGACGAAGTTGCACGAGACGACGTCGTCGCACTGCGCGTCAAGGACGAGTTCTCCTCGAGAAACACGCCGACACGGACGCTGTTCCCCGCTTTGTCCAAACGGGCGTGGGTTCAGATCCTGCTCGGCGTCGCGTTCACGACGTTTCTCGCGCCCGGCTTGGGGAACTACGCGCTGTTCCGCGTTTCGTCGCTCGCGGTTTTCTCGACGCTCATGTGCGTCGGACCGATATACGCGTTGCCTCTCGGGAAGATCGTGAACGACGAGCCGGTGACGCTAAGAGCGCTCATCGGCTCCGTGGTCGCGATCCTGGGAACCACGCCGATGTTCTTCGGGAAGCAGTGGGGGCTTCCGTAGCGAGCGTACGTACGTGGGGGACATTTTTTTTATTGGAATGGAAAGTATTTTTTGGCAGTTTGGCATGTTTGGCTGTAGATTTCCGAGTCAGCTGCGAACGAAGATGAGAGCTCGCTCGTGTCGGCACCCTCCTCGCCACTTCGCGCGACACGGCCGCTCGCGCCATGCGGCGCGCGGCGTGTCGCTTCTCGTCACGCGCCGCGTGGAGCGCGACGGCGCCTTCCAGCGCGGTCGGGTCGAGCCGATCGTGGACGTCGACGTCATCCGGCGTTTCTCGGATCGGTCGGCACCCTCCGTCGGCGACGAGCGCTTCCGGCATCGCTCGCGACGCGCGACGACTCGGCGCCGCGCTCGCGGGGTTCGGCGCGTTCGCGCTCGCGGGTGTCGGCGCCTCGCTCGCGGATGCGCGCGCCTCCAGCCACGTCCAGTCGAGCGGCGCTTCCTCTGTCCCGCCCGCTCCTCAACCCGCCTTCGGCGAAGGCTCGAGACCCGATGCCGCTTCCCTCGCCGCGCTCGCCGCGGACGTCTCCTCCGGGCCGGACGTTAAACGCCGACGCGCCCTGCGGCTGCTCACGCAGGTGACTCTGTTCATCGACCACCACGACGCGGTGCTCGCGGTGCCGGAGGTGCTCCGGGCGCTGCTGGACGTGCTCGCGGGAAGCGAGCACCTCGTGTCCGAAGCAAAAGAGGGCGACGACAAAAAAAAAAGCGCCTCCTCCCCGGAGTCGACGTCGCTGGCGACGCGGTGCCTGGCGGACCTCGCCAAGTCGCCGCGCGCGCGCGCGGCGCTCGTCGCGGACGCGCGCGGGACAATGCGCGCGCTCGCGGACGGTCTGCGTCGGGACGGCGTCGTCGCGAGAGGACTACGAGCCGATTGCGAACACGACGAGAGGGAGAGTCTTTCGCGGACGGGAACCGAGTTACAAAAACGATTCGGTTGCGTCGCCGCGGCGCGTCACGCGTCGGAATCGGCGCGGCTCGCCGCCGAACTCGCCGGCGACGCGAAGTGTCACGCGCCCATGATCGCACACGGCGTCATCGACGCGCTCGCGCGCGCCGACGCCGAGTTTTCGTCCACGCGTTCGTCGGGTTTTATATCTTGGTCTTGGAGTAAGATACGAGGTCTCGCAGCGCGGCGCGAAGTAGGAGAGCTAAGAAAGTCGGCGGAAGAGTTCGGCAGAGTCCAAAAAGACGAGGAGGCGTTTTTGATCACCGAGCGCGCTCGCCACGCCGCCGCGGTTTGGTTCGGATTAGCGGGCACTTCCGAAGGCGCTCGTTCGATGCCACCGGGTACGATTAATCGAATGCGGCACTTAGTGCGCTCGGAAACCGACCGCGTCGCGTTTCGGTACGCGGTCGGGTGCCTGGCTCGGCTCGTCGCCAAGAAAGCGGACGACGCCGACGCGACGACGATTTCGGGTGACGTGAGAGAATCACAAAAACGGAAACGCGCGACGCTCCGCGCGCTCGCCCCGGCGTTGCGGTCCGGCGACGGTCAGGCGGCTTGCTTCGCCGCCGCCGCCGCGCGCGCGTGTCTCGCCGAAGGCTCGCCGCGAACGAACGCGGCGCTTCTGAAGGAAGGCTTCGTGGAAGGCGCGCTGTTTCTGTTGACGTCACCCGAGAAGGGATGGTGCGCCCTGGAAAAATCGCGTGATTCGGATTCTCGTCGCGGCGTCGGCTCCGCGTCGGACGCGTCAAACGAAACGCCTCGAAAACGAAACGCCTCGAAACGAGACGACGGCGCGCGTCTGTGCGCTCTGCGTCTGTTGCTCGCGTTCGCGTCGTCGGGGGACGACGCGATTCGAAGAGCGGTGGCCGTGAAAGGCGCGACGGTTCTGGGCGAGTTCGCCGCCGGAGCGAAACGCGGCGCCCGCGCCGACGCGGGGGTGAGGGAAAAGGCGAGCGCGGTGCTCACCGAGTTGGGGTTATAGCGACGGACGTGTGACCTTCGGGTGATAGTGATAGGTACCACCACAGTAGCGAGACGATCGCGAAGGCTTCTTTTTACGCCGCCGCTACAAAAAACTAAGACCCATCCTGGTCGGCGTCGCCTTCGTAAAACTCGTCGTCGCGGAAAATCCGCGCGTCTCCCCCCGTCTCGCCGCCGTTGCGCTCGTCGCAGTTCAAGTCGTCCTCGTCGAACTCGGGGAGCATGCTGTCCGGCGGCACCTCGTGCATCGCCACGCCGGGCGCGTGTTCCAGCGCGCGCAGGTTCTCGAAGACTTTCTTTTGAATCTCGCTCAGGTAGCTCTTCGTGTTGAGGTTTTCGATGTAGTTCGTGGGCTGCACCTTCATCTTGTACTCGACGTCCGCGTAGTACTCGTAGTAAAAGTCGTGCTCGGGGATGTCGGCGCTGATCTCGCGGTCCAGCAGCGCCGCCGTCTCGTACGTCCAGCACCGCGCGACGTTGGACTTCGTGTACCCCCCCCCGCCCGTCACCAGAAGCGGCACCTTGAAGGTCTTCATGAACCGCACGCAATCGGCGTGGCCGTCGAGCGAGAGGTTGAAACACCCGAGCCGATCCGCCGCGAGCGAGTCCGCGCCGCACTGCAACACCACCGCGCCCGGGCGGTACGTGTCCATCACCTTTTGCATCACGGACTTGAAAATCGCACGGAACCCGTCGTCGTCCATGCCGTCGTGTAACGGCACGTTCACGCTGTAGTACTTGCCGGCGGCGCCGCCCACCTGCTCGAGCGCGCCCGTGCCCGGGAAAAACATGTCGCCGAACTTGTGGAAGGATACCGTCATCACGCGGTCGGTGAGGTAGAACGCCTCCTCGACGCCGTCGCCGTGGTGGATGTCTATGTCGATGTACACGACGCGCGCGTGGTGCTTCAGGAGCTCCAGGATCGCCAACACGAGGTCGTTGATGTAACAAAAGCCGGAGGCTTCGCTCTTCTTCGCGTGATGTAACCCGCCGGACCAGTTGATGGCGATGTCGCTGAGGCCGTGGTTCAAACGCACGGCGCCGTCGATGGACCCGCCGGTGTACAGCTTGCAGAAGTCGAACAGACCGTCGAAAATCGGGCAGTCCTCGCCTAAGTTGTACTTCTGCATCGAAGTCGCGTGTTCGTGCTGCGTGTCGGGGGTGATCTTCGAGAGGAAATCGACGTAATCCTCGGCGTGGAACGTCGCCATCTCCACCGGGTACGAACGACGCGGACGCTTCGGAGGGTCGGGAACGCGGGTGTTTCGAAACGCGGTCAGTGTCACGTGATGAAGGTGCGAGGAGTATTGGAGACGGACCGCGTCGACGCTCCCGTTTAAACGCCGCGACGGAACGCACAAAACGGGCGACGCGTAGTACTCACGTAAACCTCGAGGTGTTTGTGCAGGTCGTACGACAGGACCAGGTGGTGCGTCATGGCGAGCCTGTGCGGTTTCATCGGGTGGTTGTTCCCGTAGTACGACGTCCCGACGTCCGAGTCGTAGAAGTACGAGATGCGGTCCTTCGAGGGCGCCATCGCGGCGGTGCAAAGACGCGTCCGCCGTCTCCGCCCTCCCGATCACCGCGCGCGGCCGACAATGCGGAGAGGGTTTTTTCAACTCAGGCGCCGAGCTGCGCGCGAAAGACATTTTTTGACCGCCGATCCGGCGCTCTCTGTCTTTTTTTCAGTCGCCGACGGACGGCGCGCGTCGTCGAAAGAAAGGGAGACGAAACGACGAGGCGACGCGCGTCTTCGGCTGACGTCTTCGCGTGTTGTCATCGAAGCTCCCGGGAGAGGCGCGTGTCGTCACGAGGCGAGAGCGTCGACGTTCGACGCGTGCGTCGCGTTTCAATTCATCAAACGCATCAATCAATCAATCAATCATCAATCCACGTTCGCGTCTCTTCGCTCGTCGCTCTCGTCCGCGGCGTCGTCGCGCTCCTCCTCTTTCTCTTTCTCCGCGGCGTACGCGTCCGCGTCCGCCCACACGGGCGCGGTCGCGAACCCCGCGTCCCCCCCCTTGATCTTAGGGGGCTGCGCGTAGTTACACCGGATCGTCCGCCCGAAAAGCTCCGAGTTGTGCATGTTGTCCAACGCCTCAGCCGCGTCGTCGCTGTTGGAAGTTTTCGTCCGTCGTGAAGAGGGGCGTGAAAAAGGGAACGAACGAAAGACGGTGAGAGACTACTCCGATCGAGTCGCGGGTCGTGCCGCAAAAGCCGGGTTCGTCGGGGAGTCGCGCGCTTTAGAGAGACGGGCGCGTTCGCGTCGTCGGGCGGCCGCGCACGCACGTCTCCACGAAGGTCACGAACGCGAACCCCCTGTTTTTCTGCGTCGTCTGCTCGAGCGGGATGTTCACGTCCTTGATGTCCCCGAAGGGCACGAACGCCGCGTGCAGCACCGCGTCGGTGACCTGCTCGTCCAGGCCGCCTGCGCCGAGGGGAAGAGAGCGGAGAGAAGAGGATCAGACGCGCGTCGTGGGGGCGGCGCGGGCCACGCGGGTTTCGGCGGGGACACGCACCGACATACAGCGTCGTCTTCGGGTTCGCCATGAGACAACCGGAGCCGTCTCTGCGCCGCTCGGTGTGGCGCGCGGAAAGGGCGCTCGGCTGCTCTCGGACGACGCGCTTTTTCTCACCTTTCGGTTCATCGGGGGTCTCGGTCAACCGCGACCGGACGAAACCGACCCCCGAAACCGATTTCGCGGGTCGAGCGAACGCCGAGTTTCCTCGCGAGAGTTTCCGCGAGCGCCACGTAGCACGCGAAAGCTTTTGTCGCGCGCGCCACTTCCACCGGCACGCCGACACATCAGCCAACATGGCTATGTCTGCCCTCAGGTACGCGCCCTTCTCGTGACGAGGCGGCGTGGTATCTCACGCGCTCGTGAGACGCGCGCGTCCCTCCCGGCGCCGTCCTCACCTCGCGGCGTCGCCGCGCCTCATCTCTCGCGCACCGACGTTCAGGAAGATCGAAGGGAAAGTCTCTGACCGCCGCCCCCCCTCTTGTCGCGCGTCCGCCCTCCGCAGAATGGCCAGCGGTTTCGGGCTTCGCCACGCCCTCCCCGCGACCCGCGCGCGCGTCGTTCCCCAGGCGCGCACCGTCCTGACGCGCGCCACCATCGCCGAGCCCGTCGTCGTCAAGCGCGAGGGTACGTCGCACGCGATGCGCCCAGCTCTTATCCATCTCGCCGGACGCGAGCGCGCAGTCCGCGAAAACCGCAAACGCGACGCGGAAAACGCCGTCGCCGCGCGTCGCCGCGGGAAGTCGTCTCCGACGCTGACCGCGCCCCTCGTCATCACCTCGACGCAATCGCGAACCCTTCCCGTGTTCTTCTCCTTTTTCACAAACAGACGTGATCACCGGCGACGCGAACAACAACGTGACGGACCACATCTTCGAGAAGATCGGGTACAACCTGCACAAGCGCCCGGACCATCCGCTCGGCATCATCAAGTCCGTCATTGAGGATTACTTCGACGAGACGTTCGGGAAGGACACGTTCACGTCGTTCGACGATTTGTACCCCGTCGTCTCCACCTACGCCAACTTCGACTCCGTGCTCGTTCCCCCCGACCACGTCTCACGGTCCGCGAACGACACCTACTACGTCGACGCCGAGAACGTCCTGCGCTGCCACACCTCCGCGCATCAGCTGGAGATGCTCAAGGACGGCGCCACCAAGTTTCTCGTCACCGGTGACGTGTACCGCCGCGACTCCATCGACGCGACGCACTTCCCCGTGTTCCACCAGATGGAGGGCGTGCGCGTGTTCGAAAAGGAGGAGTGGGAGAGCAAAGGCGTGGAGGCTGTGGATTTGGCGCGTGATGAGCTCCAATCCACGCTGGAGGGTTTGGCGCGGCACCTCTTCGGCGACGTGGAGATGCGTTGGGTGGACGCGTACTTCCCGTTCACGGAGCCGTCGATGGAGCTGGAGATTTTCTTCAAGGGCGAGTGGCTGGAGGTGCTCGGGTGCGGCGTGATGGAGATGCAGATTCTGAAGGAGGCCGGGTTGGAGGACAAGCGCGCGTGGGCGTTCGGTTTAGGCCTAGAGCGCCTCGCCATGGTGCTCTTCGACGTGCCCGACATTCGTCTGTTTTGGTCCGACGACAAGCGCTTCACGAAGCAGTTCAAGGCGGGCATGTTCAAAGCTGGCGGCGTGGACATGCAGAAGTTCAAGCCGTACTCCAAGTACCCGCCGTGCTTGAAAGACGTGTCGTTCTGGTTGCCGAAGGACGCGGAGGACGGCTCGAACGCCTTCTCCGAGAACAACCTGTGCGAGGTGGTTCGCGACGCGGCGGGGTCGCTCGTCGAGGAGGTGAAGCTCATCGACGAGTTCGAGAACCCCAAAAAGGGCCTCACCTCGAACTGCTTCCGCATCGTGTACCGCTCCATGGAGCGCTCGCTGACGGACGAGGAGATCAACGCCATCCAGGACAAGGTGCGGGAAAACATGGTCGCCAAGCTCGGGGTGGAGCTGCGCTGAGGCGACGGGGGGAGACGCCGGGTACGCGTGGCGAGCGCGAGCATTTTTTTGGAAGAAGAGTATTCCTTTGGACGCGCCCGAAAATCCCAACCTTCCCGCGGCCTCCTCGGAACGATTTTCGTCGAAAACGCGAACGCGTCGCCCCCGACGCGTCACTCTCGGAGCGCGCGGCGGCGTCGGCTGGGTCACCGCGCGCGCGCGATGGTGCTCGTGCTTTGCATCGGGGACATGCACGTCCCCCACCGCGCGACGGACCTGCCCCCGAAGTTCAAGAAGCTGCTCGTGCCGGGGAAGATTCAGCACGTGCTCTGCACCGGTGACTTGTGCGTCAAGGAGGCGTACGATTACTTGCGCGGCCTGTGCCCCAACCCCGGGAACGTGCACGTGGTGCAGGGTGTTTACGACGAGATGGGAGGCGCTCACGGAGGCGTGGCTTTCCCGGAGACCAAGACCGTGCGCGTGGGCGCGTTCACCATCGGCCTGATACACGGCCACCAGATCGTGCCGTGGGGGGATGTCGATGCGCTCGCGTCTGTGCAGCGAAAGATGAACGCCGACGTGCTCGTCGTCGGGCACCGCGCGGGGTTCGCGAGCCACAAAATCGAGGACCGCCTTATTTTGTTTCCGGGGTCAGCCACCGGCGTGAAGAGCTTCGAGGTTGAAAGCGGCGACGCCTTTGGTGAAAGCGGTTCGCTCGATTCGAAAGGCGACGCGGATGACGCGGATGGCTCGAAAACCGGAGTCAACCCGTCGTTCGTGTTGATGGACGTCGCCGGCGATACACTCACAGCGTACGTGTACGAACTCGTGAACGGCGAGGTCAAGGTGGACAAGATCGAACACTCCAAGTCAACGCCGCCGGGTGAGAACGTGTGAGACGGTAGTTAGAGAGACAGTCACGCGTTTATGCGTTCGTCGCGTTCGCGAACCGTATACCGCCGGTACAGAGCGCGGCGTGGGAGTGTATTCAGATTTCGCGCGTCGCGTTTCCGTGTCTCCGTCTCGAACCGCCGCGCGCGTCGCGCCGATCGCCACTGGCAGAAAATCGCCGAAACCGTGACAACTGGCGTACATCATCACTCTCTTCGCCGCACGCAGCCGCGCGGCATGGCGTGCGTTGCCGCGGCGCGCGTCGCGCCCCGCGCGGGACGAGTCGATGCGCGCTCGGGACGCGCGCGCGTTCGCGCGACGCGACGGACGGCGTCATCGTTCGCCGCGCGAACGTCCGCCTCGAAGACGCGCGCCTCCGAAACCACGACGTCGCCGGTGGATGACGCGCGCGACGTGTGCGACGTGGCGGTCGTGGGCGCCGGCCCCGGCGGCCTCGCCGCGGCTCTCGCGCTGCAGCGCCAGGGCTACGACGTGCGCGTGTTCGAGCAGAGGGAGGCGTTTCGACCGGCGGGCGTCGCGGTGTTCATCTGGCCGCACGGCCTTCAGCACCTGAAGCGCATCGATCCCGAGACGTGCGCGCGCGTCATCGCGGCGGGCGCGACGATCGACACCATCGCGGTCGAGCGGCTCGATCCGGGCGCGACCGAGCCGGAGGAGCTGCTCACCATCAACGTCGCGGGTTGGTCCGAGCGCATGGATCTGCCGCCGCAGATCGGCATCACCTGGGCGAGGCTCACCGACGCGCTTCGCGCCGGACTCGAACCCGGGACCGTTTTTTTGGGACACGCGCTCGACACCGTGCGCGACGACAAACGAAACGGCGTCACGCTCACCTTCGCGCCGACGCGCTCGGGCGCGCCCGCGCCGCCCGCCGTGCGCGCGCGCGTGTGCGTGATCGGCGCGGACGGACGCAACTCGAAGGTGCGCGCGGCTGTGTTCGGGGACGAGGAAGACAGAAGATGGGGAAGATGGCCTAACATTTTTAAAGGCGGAGGCGATACGTCGGATTCAAAAGAGAACAACGCCAACGTGTACTACGCGTTGTCCCCTAACCCGCCCCCCGGTTTAAGCGCGTCAAGCGGTTGCGCGAACGAGCTGCGGTTCTCCCTGTGCGACGGCAGTGGGATCTCCCTGCTGGACGTCGGGCGGGGGAACCTCGATTTGCCTTTTAGCGTGGACGGGTCCGGTCCAAACGCAGACGCTTCTGCGCGAGACGGAACAGGGCAGCTCATGTTTGGCACGACGCGCTTCTCCGAACAAGCGGTTGTTTTCGAGACGCCGAAAGAGCGCCTTTCACACTTAAAAGGCATGTTCACCGAGACGACGGATTTGATCTCCGCGGCGATCGCAAGCACGGACGCGGATTTAGTCGTCCAGACGACTCTGTACGAGCGCAACGGCGCGAAGGAGTGGTCGAAGGGAAGAGTCGCGCTTCTCGGCGACGCCGCGCACTGTATGTACCCGTCGCTCGGGTTGGGCATCTCGACCGCGTTCGCCGACGCCGTCGAGCTCAAAGAGCGGTTAGAAAATAACTCCCAGGACGACGATCGTATCGAGGAGGCTTTGAGGTCGTATTCACGAAGGAGAGGTCCGTACGCGCGCGCGTTGCAGACGGTCTCGCGTTTAATGCACTCCGTGCTGGCGGCGACGGCGGAGACGCCGCGGAAGACGGACGCGTCGAGTGGGGACGAAAACGCTTTTTCGCGCTTGGACCCGTCCGCCGCGTTCTTCAAGATGTGGCAAGGCGCGCTGTGGGTGTTCGGGGACAGGTGACGAAGGGAACGTGTGATATGCATACTATTTACTACTTTCGAAAGTAAAACACATTTGTATCACCTGTCGAACAGCAGGTACCCGACCCGCTGCACGCTCTCGGTCAACACGACGCCCGCGGCGAGGCTGAAGCACAAAAGCAACGCGGGCTTACCCCCGGGCAACAACCGCGCGGTCGACTCGGACTCGGATTGGTTTTCTTTCCATTCGGAGCCTTTGTCGCCGTTTTTTTTCGCGATATTAGCGTTTCCGAAACCGCCGTACCGGTTGCTCCACGCCATCGCGGGGGGCATGCACCCGAACAGAGTCAGGACGCCGAACGTCCCCGCGCTGTCCAGCGCGTCGAGAAACACGTCGGGGTAAGAAAGCGCGAACGCCCAGGGCGGCGCGAGGGTCAACAAAAACGGACGCCAATCGTTCCCTTTTTGTGTTTTGGTTTCGCTCTCCTCCGCCCTGAACCCCAGACCGTCGCTCAGGAAGTCCACCAAACCCAGCACGAACCCCACGAACGAGGTGGTGATGGCGAAGAACGAGAACCCAGACACGAGCGCCGCCGCCGCGGGCGACGTCGCTTGCAGCGCGGCGAGCGGATCGGCGATCGCTTCGATAGCGCCTCCCGAACGCGCGACCGCGTCCAGGGCATCCTCCGCCTGCGCTTGGGATACCGAACCGAGAAGCGCGGCGTCCCACAGCACGAACATCGCGAACGGGATCGCGGTGCCCGCCATGAGCGCGACTTTCGCTTTCCTCGCGTCGCCCTCCAGCGAAGTCGCGACCACCGGCACGACGTTGTGGAACACGAACGCGAGCGCGATGACCGGGATCGTGGAAGGCACCGCGGTCCAGTCGCCGGTGGCGAAGTTTTGGACGTCCACGTTCGCGGCGCCGAGGAAAAGGAGCGGCGCGAAGGTCAAGAGGACGATGCCGACCAGCACGGAGTTTATGTCGTCCAGTCTTCTGGGCGACGACGCGAAGATGACGTACCCGAGAACAGCCGCGTACGCCGTGCCGGCGGCGCCGTCCGAGACGTCGACGCCGAGATTTCCTCTGACCGTCTCCGCCGCGAGCTGGCCGACTCTTGAGATGTACGCCACCAACAGCGCGTAGTGGATGAACACGTACGCGGCCCACGCGAAGCGCACGCCGTTAGAGCCCAACGTCCGGTCCGCCATGGTCACGATGGACGCGTTCGTGTCGCCGGTTTTCCGCATCACGTCCAGATTCACCTCCAGCACGAGCAGCCCGGTGCCGAGCATGTACGCCCAGCACAGCACCAGAGCGGTGGTGCTGGGCACGAAGCCGCTGCTCTGGCACACCGCGGGAAGCGCGAGCATGCCCGCGCCGACGGTCGTGCCGGCGACGAGCGCGATCGCGCCGGGAAGCGAGCCCGGCTCGGGAGCCAGCGCGCCGGAGTCGTCCGGTGCGACGTTCGACCAGAGACGCGAGGACTCGTCGTTGGTATCCGGGGGCGGGGAAGACGAGTCCCCGGCCGCGACGCCTGGCGGGCGATTTCTGGGCGCGACGGACGACTCGACGCCGGTGGCGGCTTCGTCACCGGCGGTCACGCGGAGCCGGGGAGACCACCCGCTTCTGCGGACGCCGCGAACGCGCCCCGCGCGATGTCGATGGTGAAGCGCTTCGCGCGGGACGCATCGACCTGAAGTTGACGTCCCGGCGAGGGACGCGCGACGCATCGCGTCGCCCGCGGTCGCGCGAACCGAAGTCGCGCGACCGACGAACATGTTCGCGGTCGACACGCGAGAAGGGCGTGTGGTCACGCGCGGGCGCGCTCGACGCGGTGCGCGGAGGCTCGTCCTCGCGTCCCTTCCCGTTCGCAAACGACAGTTGTCAACTCTTGGGCGTTTCCCGAGATGCCCGAGATCGTCGGCAATTCCGTTTCGCGCCTTGACGTTGGCGCACCGCCGCCCGCCGACACAATCTCGCGCGCCGGGAGCGACGACCGCCGCGATGTCCTCCGCGTACGCCCCCGCGGTGGCCCCGCGGGAGATCCCCGGCCGCGGTGTCGGGCTCATCGCGACGCGGGACATCGCCGCCGGCGAGTGCGTGCTCCGCGAGCGCGCCATCGTGTGCGGCACCTCCGTCGCGTTCCGGGACTCGGCGTGCGCGCGGTGCCTGGCGTTCACCGCGCCCGACGGCGCCCCCCTGTTCACGTGCGCCACCTGCGGGCTCGCGAAGCTGTGCGGAGGGGACACGTGCGCTTGGAGCGGCATGCCGCACGGCAAGGTGGCGTGCCACGCGGAGGGTCTCGCGAAGGGCCTCCCCCCCCCGGACGTCGAGCGCCTTCGGTTCCTCGCCGCGTGCGCAGATCTGCGGGGCGAAAACTCGGAGGCGAGCGTCGCGAAGCTACACGCCGTCGAAGCTCTGTGTCCCGCGGTGGGGCCGAACGGCGAGAACGTCGGCGGCCGCGAACTCGACGCCGCGCGCAGGTTGCATCCATTGTTGGAAACGGCCGTCGCGCGAGCGTTAGCGGGTTCGCAGATCGCGCCCATCGCCGACGCCGACGCGTTCGACGCGACGCGTCGCGCCGTCGCCGGCTCCGTCTTCGACGCCGCGAGACTTTTAGCAAAGGAAACGAAAAACGCATTCGGCGCCATGGCGCCTCGCGACGTTCAAAGCGGAGAGAGGCGCGTGCGAGGCGGTGCTCTGTACGATCTCGCGTCGCGCGTGAACCACGACTGTTTCCCGAACGTCGCGCGCTTCGATAACTTCGACGGCGCGCTCGAGAAGGATGCGTTCGTTTTGAATCGCGCCGACGAGAACGTGGCACGCGACGGCGTCGCGCGGAAAAGTCTCGCGCCGGACGAGCTGCGTCTGATTGCGCTGGACCGTATCCCCGCGGGCGCGGAGGTGACCATGTCGTACCTTCCCGTGACCGAGCCGCTGCCGCGCCGGCGCAGACGACTGCGGCACACCTTCGAGTTTGAGTGTTCGTGTCAGAGATGTCGTGTAGAGATGCGTTGGGCGCGAGAGGACGGCGACCGCGTCGGCGACGTCGACGAGGAGACCGCCGTCGCGGGGGGCCGGTGTTTTTCTTCTTCTTCGGGCGCGAGCGATTCGTTTATGGAAACAGTAACGAACGCGATGGACGACGAGGACGACGAGCGGATGGCGGCTTTATCGCCCGAAGAGCTCGAACGGCGAAGCGACCGCGTGACGCCGGAGTACGCCGTGTGGTTCATGCGAAACGTGTGCCCCGTCACCGATTGCGGCGGAACGCTCGCGCCGCCGAACGCGAGCGCGACGCACATGACGTGCAACGCGTGCGGGTTCAAGCGCACCGACGACGCGTTTTACGCGCAACTCCGCGGAGAAGAGGTTTGATGAGAGGGTTATTTGTATGATCACGCGGCGAAAAGAATCTCATAGTACTTCGCTCCGCGCGACTACTTCTCGGACTCGCGGTTTCGGTCGGCGACGTTTCTGTCCCACTCCTCCAACTCATCCTTCGACCCGGCGCTGGGCATATCCAGGCCGACGTACCGCGCGGTGGACGTCGCCTTCTTCAGCTGCTCGCGCTCTTTTTCCAGCGAGTGCCCGTAGTCGAACAGCATCTCCTTGTGGTGGTGCACGGCGTTGACCAAGAACGCGTACTCCTCCGCGGCGCGCACCTTCGCCTCGTGCGCATCCGAGCGCGCGATCGCGCCGGAGCCGGTCCCCCGGAACGTCTCCAGGACGTGGTCGCGCCAAAGAGGCGAGCCGCCCTCCTTTCGCGGGTCGCTGATGTGCGTCTGCACGGCTCGAAGCACGCGCCGGAACGCGCGGCGCGTGGGACACCCGGCGACGCGCTGCATCGCGCGCGTGGGTGTGCGATATTTCGGCGTCAGAAAGAGAGGGAGTTGGCTGACGTGATAGTCGCAGACACCATGCTTGCTTTTGGCTGCCCGCCACAACCTCGGCGCGCCCAGGCACGTCGTCCCCGCGTTGACGCCATGGACATCACTCCGAGCAACGACAAGGAGCAGCTCTCGCTGCAGGAGGGGATCAACGCGAAGCTGGTGCAGAGCGGCGAGCGCGAACGTCTGAAGCAGCTGCTGCGGGAGCGCCTGGTGGAGTGCGGGTGGCGCGACGAATTGAAGGAGCAGTGCAAGCGCATCGTCAAGGAGCGCGGGTTCGAGAACATCAGCACGGACGAGCTCGCGGACGAGATCACCCCGGTGGGCAGGGCGACCGTGCCGGACGCGGTCAAGGCGGAGATCATGCACAGCATCCGCAAGTTCCTGGACGCGTAGAGGGTGACGCGCGAGCGTGTACGTACCGAGGAAACAAGCCCCCCGGATGATCCGCGCGATGAGCCTTTTTAGACGCCGCCGTATCGATCGCGGCGGCGGATGTATCATTACACACTTACGTCTCTGAGTACGTTTTCACGTCACAACACCCGCCACGACCCACGACTCGCGACGTGCGCGACGGTGAAGACGTCGCGGTCGTCACGCCGCCCATCCGCGCCGAAGCGCGCGACGAGACGAATGACGTTTTTTCTTTTCCGTCATCGCGACGCCTTGGGCCCGTACAGAAATATTCGCGCCTGCGTCTCCGCCTTGACCGATCGATACCCCAAGGCGGGGGGTTTGCGTTCCAAGTCGTACTCGGGGTTGAACGCCCGGAACACCTCGTCTTCTCGGTCGCTCAGAAACGCCAAGTACAACGGCGCGCGTCTCTGCGTCTCCGTAAACGCTAACAAGTCGATCACGTTTCGCAACGCGCGGAGGTCGACGTTAGCGAACGGAGGATCGCAAAACACGGCGTCGTAATCGAACGACGCGCCGATCAAGCGCGGCTGTTTTAATTCGAACCGCTTGTACTTTCCTTTCGGCAGCACCGTCTTCCATCGGTCGTCGCGGTCGAGCAGCAGGTACTCCATGTCGCGACTCTGCGCCGCCACGGCGAGGCTCGGATTGCACAGGAACAGCGGTCGCGCGTACAGCGAGACGAACGAATCCGTGATGCGCTTGACTGTCTTGTCGCAGTAAAAAAACTGCTCGAACCGATGATCCTCCTCGACACCCGCCACCGAGGCTGGCGTGAGAATTGTCGCCGCGCCCGTGTCGTCGCCGCGCGTGCCCCCCGGAGACCGAACCGCGATGGAAGAGTCGCCGGACCGGTCGCCCTTCCCCGAGCCGCCCCGAGCCTTGCCGCGCTTCTTGGACGAGGGGGGGCCGTCGCCGCTGCGCTTCTTCGCGAAAGGCACGAACGCGCGCGGTCGCCGAGGACGCGCTGACATGACGTGCGAGGAACGCCGGGGCGTGACCCACGCCGCGTGCGCGACGCGCGAAGACATGCTGTTTTACCCGCCGCGTGACCGAGCGCGCCCGCGCGCGCCGGACGCACTGGAGACCACGCGAAACCACGAGGTCGATTAGGGATTCGGGCGTTTTCGATGATCGGCGTTTTTTTTTCGTGGACGTTTTCGCCTTCGGCTCAACCACGCGACGCGCGCGGCGCGGCGCCCTTCTACAGAGCTTCCCTCCCGTCGTCTTCCCGCGCCATCACATGATCGAGCACTCCGGGGGAGGCCCCTGCGGTCCCCCCTGTTTCCCTTTTTTCTTGGTGTCGAGCCCGAGCCCGCCCATGCCCGCGGGCGCGGAAGGGTCGCCGCCGCCGCCGCCGCCGAGCCCCCACGCCTCCGGCACGCCGTTCGCGTCCAGCTTCATGCCTTTCCTGTTCGCCATCTCCTTCATGATCTCGTCGGGCGGGTTCCCGAAGCTCTGCATCTCCTGCAGCAAACGCACGATCTCGGCGTGCTCGACGGTCTCGTCCTCGAACGCGGCGACGATGGCGCGCGTCTTCGCCAGCTGGCTCTCGAACCGCGTCAACTCGTCATCCGGGATCTTCTTCCCGTTTTTCTTGAGCCACGGCGGGTAGAGCTCGGCGATTTCCTTCATCGGCTCGTACAGCACGTCCTTGGACAAAAGGTGCTTCAGCATGTTGTCCATCATATCCTGCATGCCGCCCTGACCAGACGCGATGCCCTCGAACATTTTCTTCATCGCCGCCTCCTCCGCGGAGAGCGATTTCGTGCTCCCGTCCTCGTTCGTCGCGCCCGCCGCCGCGTCGACATCCTTCTGCCCCGACAGCGCCTTGATGGTCTCCGCCATGCTCGCCTGCATCTTCGCCTGCGACTCGGGGTCGGGCGGGGGGATATCCTTGAACATCTGGGTCATCTGCTCGTTGAACGCCGCCATCTGCTTCTCGAACTGACGAGCCTGCATGGCCTGCTGCTCGGGGGTGAGTTGGGGAGGCGCCCAGCCGCCGCCGCCGCCGCCGCCCATCAGGTCGGCGAAGGGATCCGCGGACCCGCCGGGCAGACCCCCTCCGAACCCGCCGCCGAACCCGAACGGGTTCGCGAACGGGTCCCCTCCCATCCCGGGAACACCGCCGGTACCGCCGCCTTTCTTCTTCTTCTTCTTCTCCTTCGCCGGCTTCAAGTCCATGCCCGCCAAGCCCGCCGGGGGTTTCTTCTCCTGCTTCGGAAGATCCAGCCCGCCCAGGCCGGCGGGGGCTTTCTTGCCTCCTGGTTTCTTCGAGGACGCCCTGCGACGCGCAATTCGCGATTCGACGAAAGAGGGAACGTCAGTGTCCGGCTCGTCGTGCGCACGTCGCCGCGTGGGAGCTTCGCGCGTTCGCGAAAAAGTGCGTCGATCCGGGTGGGAATCGGTCGCTCGGATCGCGCGCGCCACGTGTCGCGAATCGTGTGGGGTCAGCGAGACCGTCGCGTACGCGCACTCACCCGCCGGTCTCGGCGAAGTCGCCCACGGAGGCGTCGAGGAGCGCTTCGGTGGTCTTGTCCATGGTCGCGCGCGGAGGGAAGGCTGCGCGGTCTCGTGTGACCGTCGCCCGAAACCCTTCGCCTGACGAGCGCTTTTTTCGACGTCGTCGCGAGTCTCCCGCAACGCGATCCAGCTCGGCACGTTCACGATATCCACGTGGGCACGATCGGTCACACGACGAGGCGCGCGGCGCCTCCGCACTTCCGATCGGAGCGGCGGTATTCGCGATCACCTCTTCGCGACGAAGAAGATCCTGATGTCGTGCGCGGCCGCGAACGCGGTGACCGCCGCGCCCGGCGTGACCCGCGCGCGGCGCGCCGCGGCCGAAACGCACAAATCCGTTCGATCGCGTCTCGAAAACCACCGACACCGAAGGCCTTGCGTCGTCGCGCGCGCGGGCGTTCACCCCGAGCGCGACGGCGCGCGCGCGAACGCTTCGTCCGACGCGAGCAAAAGCACGCGTCGTGACGCGCTCTTCGCGTTCGCCGCGGTCGCCGCCAACGCGGGCTTTTCCGCCGGGACCGCCTTCGCCGAGCAGACGACGACGCCGAGCGGAGACGACACCTCCGCGCGAACCTCCGATCCGCTCTTCGGATCGTCGAGTTCGCCGTCAGTTTCGGACCCCGGCGCGGATCCCGCGCCGTCCGCCGCGGCGCCGCCCAAGCCTTTGCCCAGCGTCCGGTACAAGGGCACGAACTGGTCCGTGATTTGCCCCGGCTCGTACGAGCGCAAGTCCACGGACAAGCCTCGGCGCATTTACGAGCAGAGGGCGGACTGCGAGCCGAACTGCCGCGATCTGCAGGCGAAGCGCACTGAGGAGACGCCGCTCGTCGCGCGATTCGGCTCGGCGGACGAATCGCAGGATATATCGGTGAGCGTTCGAGGCGCGAACACGTTGAAACTCACGTTTCTGCAGATTAAAGATGTCACGGAGTTCGGAGACGTCGACGAAGCGGCGTCGCTGTTCATTCCGCCCGGAGCCAAGTTACTGAACGCCGCGGAGAGACGCGAAGATACGTCGGATAAGAGTTATTACGCGTACGATTTCGAATTCGGCGCGGCGCGCGTGTTGTTGACCGCGGCGGTCGAGGCTGGTAACGTGTACTTGGTCGGGTGCACGGCGTCGAAAGAGGCGTGGACGGAGGCTGAGCCGGGGTTCAAGCGCGCGTCGAGTTCGTTCCGGGTGGGCGCAGAAGCGACACCGTCGGAGAAAAAAATAGCCGCGCCGGCGCCGGCGGTGGCGGACGTCGACCTGCCCGTCGCGAACGGCCGGCCCGCGGAGACGATGAACTGCAAGGGACCTCTGCCCATCTTCTGCTCGGTGGACGCGGAGTGATGATGTGTTTTCGTCCTTTAACGTTTCGTGTTCGACCGAGGTCACGATGCGCGTTGGTAGCTAGCGACCTATGACTACTATATCAGCGAGCGAATAGGACGCGGAAAGCGTTTTCGGTTTCGACGGATTCGTTCGCGACTTTTTTTTTTCGACGTTCGTTCCTCTAACTCTAACGCGTCATTCACGTCGCGTCGCCTACTTCCACCCCCCCCCGTTCCGAAACCCCTGCCTCCTGTAGTCGAACATCGCCGCGCCGTGCAGGAACCCCGCGTCCGCGGGCACGGAGCACCTCTCACGCGGCACGAGCCCCGGTCCTAATCCGCTCTCGCTGTCCTTCCCTCCGTGTCGCCAAACGCGCCCCTCGGCGAAGATGCCGTCGCCCGCGGCTTCTTTTTTCGGCACGAATCCAAGACCGATCCCGGTGTACCCGTCCTTGCCAACGTGGCCGTCATCGTTACGTCTGGTGTCGAATATGCCCTCGCCCACAGGAACTAACGTCTTGTGAATCTCCGGGGGCAAAAAGTTATCCGAAGCCGAAGCGCGTTCCGGCGCGTCCAAAGGCGCGCCCTGGCGTCGCAGAAACGCCTCGCGCACCGGTTTTTGATGCTCTTCCCTCCTCCGCCTTCTCGCGTCGAACTCCGAAGCCTCAACAGGTCTCTGCGGCAACGACCGCGGACCCCTCACCAACGCTTTCGCCGTCAACGCGGCGCCGGCCGCGTCGTACACCTCGCCGGTGATGGGGTTCACGCCGCACCGGTCCCGGTTAGACGCGATGAAATCGCGCCGCCGCGTCATCGCCGTCTTCTGCGAAAGCTCGGTCAAACGTCTCTCCTCCGCCTCGCGGCGCATCGCCGACTCGGGCGCGCCGGGCTTACCGCGGCGCACCCAGCCCAGCTTGAACGGGCGCTCGCCCGGGTCCAGGGGCATGGCCATGTTCCGCGCGTCGGGAGCGGAGGGGCCCTCGCCCTTCTGCCAATCGTACTCGGCGATCCTCGCATCCTGAACAATCGGAGCGACTTCGCGTTTCCGGCTGGAAGGCTTCGTGTCCTCCTCGTACACGCGGTGCGGGCCGTCGTTGGGGTCCCAGAGCACCATGGCGCGTCGTGGAAGAGCGCGGTCGCGGCCTCGCGACCCAGGACACCGCGCGCGAGGGAGTGTGGTGGTGGACGATCGCGCGTGCCAAAAGAGTCCCATTCCATTTTTTCAACGACACCAGGCGTCGCGCGTTTCGCGCTCGGCGCGAATCACGGCGCCGTGCGTTGTGAGACGTTTTCGCAAAAAGCTTACGCCGCGAACGCCAGCGCGGAACGACGGACGACCGCATCGACCACGACGTGAGCGTTTGAAATCATTGAATGCCGTTAAACGAAGCACTCCTAAGTGCACGCCGCTCACCCCCAGTCCATGGTATCGAACGCGTCGTACTCCGGCTTCTCCGTGACGCTCGCCTCCGAGGAAACGCCGCCGTCCAATATGGTCCAGCCTCCCGCGTTTGTTCGCGAAGCGTCGCCGTTCGCGACTTCGGAAGCTGTCGCCTCGGCCCTTCGTTTGTTCGCGCGCGCCGCGCGCTCGGCGGGCGACTCCAGCCTTAAAGCCTCCCTCGGGTTCTCCCTCGACGCCTTCGCGAGCGCGGCTCGCGCGGACTCAGCCGCGGCTCGCGTCGACTCGGACGCGGCGTGCGCCGCCGCCGCCGCCGCGCGTTCCCGCTCCAACAGCGCGCGCGCGCGTTTCTCCGCTAACTTCTTCTCCTCCGACGCCCGCGCGCTTTTTTTGTCACCGAACAAACGCACGCCGGGCATGTACTCCTCCACCAGCCTCGTCTGCATGACACGCTCCTGTTCAGCCGCGAGGTCGTTGCCGATCTCGATGAGCGCCGGAAGAACGCCGGAAGAACGCGTCGCGCGTGAAAAAACGCTCGCGTCGCGTACGCGATTCCAGTCGGGCGTTTTTTTTTTCGAGTCGGAGCCGCCGCCGAAGAGCGCCGAGGCGAGCGACACGCGTTCTCGCGTGTTTTCGTTTCCGTTCGTCATCGTGGTCGTTTCCTTGACCCACCGTAACACGGCGTCGTCCACCGTGCGCGCGTGCATAGCGCCGAAAAAGTCCAGGCTCCTCTGCTTCGGGAACGCGCGCGTTAGCTTTTCCGCGTCGTCGCGATTGAACCCGGGAAAATCGGAAAAGACGCTCGCGACGACGTCGACGAGTTCCTCCGCGTTCGGCGCCCAGAGGAACTTGTCCATGCGCCCGTCTCTGAGTAAGGGCGCGTACAGCGTCGATAGGTCGTTCCCGGTGACGACGATCGGCACGCGCCGCAGCGGCTTTTCGTCGGCTCGGTACGTCTCGGAGCCGACGCACACTCGATCCGGGTGGTCGCAGATGTTCATCAAAGTGCCGACCACCATCTGCGAGTTGACGGTGTTTTGCGTTTGACGGAACACGCCCGCGCCCGCGTCGACGTCGTTGATCACCAAACACGATAACACACCTGAGTTACTAGCGGCTCTTGACGCGCTCCGGTAGCGCTCGCGAATCGTGCGCCCGGGAACGCCCGCTAAAGGGTCCTCCAGCTCGCCCGCGCTCATGATCACGGAAGTCGCGTTCAACGCGCGGAGGCACAGCTCGAGGTTGTATGATTTTCCGGAGCCCTTCGGGCCCCACACGCCGAGCAGAAGAGGCACCTCGCCGGTTAAAGGAGGCCGGCCGTTTACCGCGTCGCCGCTCCACGGACCGTTTTTATCCACCATCGCGTTCTTCGCGATGTGCAGCGCGACGCGATCGAGGAACCGAGGCGGCACGTGGTTGCCGTCGACGGTGACGTTGCGAAGGCGCCGAAGCTCGGGTCGATACCGGAGTTCGCCGGAGGCGATGTCCGCGTCCGCGCCGAGGTTGAACTTGGCGTGCGCCGTCCCGGCGAAGACGTCGTCCACCATGCCTTTCCTCGCGCCGACCTCGGTGGAGACGCTCGCGGATCTGTCCCCCAAGGCGTACAGGTAATCCTCGCCCGCGCGCCCGCCCTTCTCCGCGCCGTCCCACGAAGAACGCGATGACGAGGACGAGGTCGACGGTCCGTCGTCGTCGCCGCGCGCCGCGCGCGGGGGAGGTCGCGAGCGCGCGCGTCTCCCGAGACGTGGCGACGGGGCGCTCCTCGGTGCGACGGCGACGCGACACGACGGGAGTGACATCTCGCCCATGCGCTGGATGCCCAGGTCGCGCGCCTCGCAGTGCTTTGTTATCCGCAACGAGGTGCCGAGAAGAGCGTGCGTTCGTCGTCGTCGCCTCCGAAGAGTTTTCACCGGAGACGGCACTCAGAACCTGTGGGCGCAGCCGGTGTCCCGCGTCGGAGGCGACGATGCGGCGACGGCGTCCGCGAGGCGGTGCCTCTTTCGGGGCGCGCGCGGTGTTCGTGTTTCTCTGGTGCGCGTGCCTCGCGAGCGCCGCGGGCGGCGATGAAACCGACTCCGCCTCGGGAACACCGAGATCGGCTCCCACGCTCCTCGTCTCGTTCGACGGGTTCCGCGCTTCCTACCTTGACGCGCAGGACCCCTCGGCGTTGCCCGAGCTCACCGCGCTGTGGCGCGGCGGCGTGCGCGCCGCGCTCCGGCCGCGGTTCATCTCGAAGACGTTCCCCAACCACTACTCCTTGGTCACCGGGTTGAACGAGCAGACACACGGGATCGTCGCGAACCGATTCTTCGACCCCGACGCCAACGCGAGTTTTTCGCCAAACTCCGACGCGTCGTTCTGGTGGAACGGGGGCGAACCTTTGTGGGTCACCGCCGTTCGCGACGGGCGGGACGCGCGCGTGTACTTCTGGCCGGGGAGCGATGTCGAGATCCAAGGCGTGAGACCCACGGAGTTTCGAGCGTACGAGAAAACGGTTTCCTTCGACGCTCGCGTCGACGCCGTCGCCCGATGGGTCCTCGACGCGGTTCACGAAAACCGTACCGATAGCAAACACCCCTTCTTCGCGGTGTACTTCGAGGAGCCGGACGCGTCCGGTCACGTTCACGGTCCGCGCGCGGAAGAGACGAAAGCCGCCGTGCGACGCGTCGACGACGCGCTGCGGCGTCTGCGCGTCGCCGTCGGCGACGCCGCCTGGAACGAAATCAACGTGATTGTCGTGTCGGACCACGGCATGGCCGAGCTCGACAAAAGCCGAGCGGTTTTTTTGGCGGATGAGCCGTGCGACGTGCCCTTTCACGACCTCCACATAGAGGGCTCGGACGTCGTCATGCACGTCTGGCCGCGAACGAGTTTGACGAGAAACGGTTCATCGTCGTTCCCGGTGGACCCCGCGGATCCCAGCGCGGCGTGGTTCGACGCGCGCGCGCTCGCCGAGAAGGTGGAGAAATGCCACGCGTTTGTCAAAGCGTGGACGCGCGAGTCGGTTCCCAAACGTTTTTACTACGGCGAAAACAGACGCGTCGGCCCGGTCGTGATCGCCGCGGACGTCGGCTGGACGCTCTGCGGCGCGAACGCCTCACGCGACGGTGACAAAAGCTCGTTTGGTGACGCGTCCGGTAACAACACGAACGCGTCGAACGCGTCGTACGCGCACGAGCGCGATTGGTCTTTAGAGCACTCGGGGTGCGTGGCTTCGCTTGGCGCCGCCGCGGGGCACCGCGGCGCGCACGGCTTCGACAACGACGCGCCCGAGATGCGCGCGGTGTTCATCGCGCGCGGCCCCTCGTTCCGAAAGGACGGCGCCAGGCTTTTGGTTAACGACGGCGACGGTCAAGGAGTAAAGGTGACTGCCGCGACGGGGCGAGACGCCGACGAGACCTCCGCGCGGAAAGGCGCCGATTCAAACCGAACCGACCTCGACGCCGTCGCCGCGGCGTGGGAATCAAAGACGTTCGTCATCGACAACACCGCGGTTTTCGCCATCGCGTCTACCGCGCTCGGGATGGACGCCAAGAGCGTCTTGGCGGACGGCCGACCGTTCCCGAACGTCGACGGGGTGTTAGATGAAGTCGTTCGCGACGCGTTGTTCGACGCCGGCGACGAAGACGAAGACGACGCGAGACGCGATTCCGGCTCGCGGCGCGCGCTCGGTATAGGCTCGGCGGCGGCGTTTCTCGCCGTCGCGTCCGTTTCGTTTACGGCGTTCACGTTGATCGATCGACGTTTGACCGGTCGGTGGCCGTTCGAGAGGGCTCGCGCGGTGCTTTCCGAGATGGACGCAGAACAAACGTTGCCGGAGATGGAGCTGGTCGGGGTGGCGGAAACGCGGAGAAGCGGCGCGGACGGGTGACGGATGATTTAGATTTTATGTTTTTATCAACCGCGGCTATTACGCTCTCTTGTTTCGACGTTTCGCGCGGCGTCCGCGTCGGGAGCGCTCGGGAGTATCAGCTGTCCGTCCACGTGATGGGCCCCGTGTCCTTCCATACCCCGGGCTTCGCGCGCGGTTTGCCGTCGGGCGTGAACTCCTGGTTGTACTTCCTGAACCCGCCGGTGAGGTCCAGCAGGTTGGCCGCCGGCCAGCCGTCGGCGCGAAGCAACTCCACGGCTTTCTCCGAGCGCGCGCCCGACAGGCACCCGACTATGAACTTCTGGCTCCTCCCCGGGAACCGCTCGTTCACCGCGGCGACGAACCCCGGCAGGGGCTGCGGGCCGTTCGGGGTCATGTCCGCGACGGGGATGTTCACCGCGCCCACCGCGTGCTGCTCGCCGAACTCCTTCGCCGTGCGCACGTCGAGGTACACGTGCTCCGTCGCGGAGTCCCCGAAGAGCAGCTCGCGCGCATCCTGGACGGAGACGGCAGCCGCGCGGGTCGCCGCGGCGAAACGGCCGCGGCGCGCGGGAACGCGCGCTCGGGCGCGCGTCGAGACGCGCGACCGCGAAAGCGCGCGTGCGCTGCCGAGCTGCGAGGGGACAGACGCGAGAGAAGCCATCGTGTCTGCGCCTGAGAGGAGTGATGACGACTCGTTTCGTCACGTTCTCAGCTGACGTGTCGATGATCTAATAAGCACGCGACTGCAGTCCGAACCGGCGCCGCGTCACAGCAGCCCGCGCCGCCGTCGATGTCGCTCCGCCGGGTCACGCGTCTGGCGCTCGCGCTCGCGCGCGCGACGAGCCGCGCCGCGACCGCCCCGGTCGCGTCCACGGCGCGCGTCTCGACCTCCACGCCCCTCGCCGCCTGGTCCGCGCGGGCGTCCCGTCGCGGCCTCGCCGCGGCGCGCTGCGCTCTCGTGTCGGGTGGTCGCCCGGCGCCGGGCGCCCGCCGCGACGCGCACCACGCGAACTCGCCGGTGTGTTCTTTCTCGACCGCGTCGGAGGACGCCGCGTTCCACCGCGCGGCGGACGAGATGCTGGGCAACCTGCAGGACCGCGTCGAGGCGTGGGGGGAGGATGGGGAGCTGGAGGATTTCGATTTCTCCGCCGAAGCCGGCGTCGTGACTGTCGCGCTGGGCGAGAAAGGGACGTACGTGATCAACAAGCAAGCCCCGAACCGACAGATCTGGGTCTCCTCTCCCTTCTCCGGGCCGCTCAGGTACGACTACGACGCTCTCCAGAAAAAATGGGTCTATAAACGGGACGGGAGCGCTTTGCACGAGCGCCTGCGCGACGAGCTCGTCGCCGCGGGGGGGGGGCAACTCGACCTCGACGGCCTCAACGAGTAGAACCTTTCTTTGTGACGCGCCGTAGCCTTTAGAGCGCGGCGTTCTGAAGGATGAAACGATAGACTACATCACTCCTATCGCTACATCACTCCTCCGGGTCCTCCGCGCGCCTTCCCTCGGAGGCTTGCCACACGGCTTTGTCGGCGTAGAACACGCACGGGTTGCGGTACTTCTCGTGGATGGCGTCCACGGCTTTGACGAGCTCCTCCGGTAAATCCAAAAGCGCGGCGCCGACGCACTCGTCAACCTGCCTTACCGTGGTCGTGCCGATGATGACCGACGCGTTGCACTTGCGCCCGATGGCCCACGCCAGGGACAACTCCGTGGGCGTGATTCCCCACGCCTCCGCCAGCTCCACCACCTCGGCCGTCGCCTGCATGGCGCGCCGCTCGCCGTACCGAGGCTGGAACCCAGCGATCACGCGGTGCCGGCACTTATCGAGCGGCCTCTTCTCAGCATCCTTGGCGGCGTACTCGGGCTTTGATTTTTCAAAGTATTTGCCCGTCAGCGTGCCTCCGCAGAGCGCGCCGTACGGCAGGCCGACGACGCCGAAGCGGTACGCCGCCTCGTACGTGCTCTCCTCGTACGTCTGGTTGAGGATCGAGAAGTCGTTCTGGCAGGAGACGGGGAGCGGGCACCCGACGCGGACGCACGCCGCGCAGAGCATCGTGATGCCGTACGCGTTTTCGTTAGACACGCCCCAGTGCTTCACGAGACCTTCGTCGATGAGCTCCTTCATCGCCCGCACGGTTCGCTCGAAATCCTCAGCCTTGCCCTCGTCGAAGAACTTGGCGAACCGGTTGACGCCCCCAGGGGTGAACGTGGGCGTGGACATGATGGGCGTGTCTCTGCTGGGCCAGTGGATCTGGTACAGGTCGACGTATTCGCACCCCATGCGCTCGATGGATTTTTTACACGAGTGGTGCATGATCTCGGAGTCGTATCCGTGAGGCTCGCCGTTCTTGCGCGTGGGGTGCTCGGCGCCGATGTGCGACGGATTGATCTTCGTCGCGATGTAAATGTCCTCGCGTCGTAACGTGCCGTCCTCGGTGCGCTTCTTGAGCCAGTTCCCGATCCAGCGTTCGGTGAGCGCGCCGTAGTTCCAACCCACGGGGTAAAGTTCGGCGGTGTCCAGGAAGTTCACCCCGAGCTCCCACAGCCGATCGAGCTGCGCGTGCGCATCCTCCTCCTTGTCGTTGAAGGAGCCCCAGGTCATGGTGCCGCCGCACACCTCGGTGACCATCATGTCGGTCGTGCCGAACTTAACCTTGCGCAGCGCATCGCGGCGAGGGACGGTCTTGGGAGACATCCCGGGAGTGCCTCGGGGAGTGGCGAGCCGCCGCCTCTCGGCGACCCGAAGAGGCGCCACGTTTCGGCCGTCGACGCGTCGAGCTTCGAAAGATCGAAACTGAGATCGTCACGCTTTTTGCGCGCGAGCGCAGCCGTGGCGCTGACGTGGAATCGGGAGCGGCATCAAGTCCCGCGCAGCGCACGCGTTAACGCCGCGTGCACTTCGTCAACCTCCCTCGACACCATGTCCGTCTCTCTCAACACGTTCATCTGCTCGCCCGTCGCCGCGTCCCGGAGGTACGAGCGCCCCGCGCCGCGTCCCCGCGCCGCGACTTTCCCGCGAGCTAGGGTAACATTCTATCGGCGCAATCGTCTCGACACCCGCCGCGGACGCGCCGCGTCTGACCCGCGCGACTCCCCTTCCGATGGACAACTCGCCGCAGCTCTGCGACCCGAGGCCTCACGCGCATCGCCGCGACGAGCCGCCCCGGTTCCGGCCCCTCCCGCGTCGTCTGCGCGTCCTGCGGCGAGGCGCAGTGCACGCCGTCGTGCGCGTGCTCGCGGTGCGCGACCCAGCGCGCGTCGCGTCGCGCCTTGCTCGCCGCCGCCGGGCTGGGCCCTCTGCTTTTGTCGCGCGCCGCGACCGCGGCGCCTTCGCCCACCAACGTGGACGACATGGAGGCGAGGAAGATGGCGCGCGAGGAGATGCTCAAGGCGGCGCGCGCGAAGGCTGCCGCGCAGGCGGCGGCGGAGGCGACGGCGGCGGCGCCCGCGTCCGCGCCCGCGAGCAACTGATAGTGCGTAGTTACGTTATGCGGCTTTACCGCGCGGTCGCGCTCTCGAACGCGGTCGCGTTCGCACGTTTCGGTCGTGAGAAGAAGAGCGCACTCTTGTTGTCGTCGTGGTATCGCGCACGCGGCGGAAGCGGTCAATACCGATCGTTTCGGATCGAACGCAAAGCTCGACGAGAGGAGAAGAGGGGGCGCGCCGCGACAATCAGAGGCGTTGAAAAAACAGTTTGTGTCGCACACGTCAGCCGCTCTCGATTTCGTCTCGTGGTGCTTCTCGACGACGTTCGCCGATCACCGAGACGTTCTCGCTACCGCCTTGACTCGCTTCGCGCGACGCTCTGCCCCACTCTCGCGCGCGGACGACTTTTAAGCGCGCGCGTACTCGCCGAACGAGGCTTCTCCCGCGCGCGTCCGGGTCGGTCTTCGTCGCGACGCTCGCGCGTGCCGCGCGTCTCGCGGATCTCGAAGAGTCGGCGTCTAGACTCGGCGCGCGATCGCGAAGAAGACTCAGCCTGCGCGAAGAAACGCGAACGTGTCTCCTTCCGTCGCCTCGTCATAACAACATGGGTCTGTTCACGGGCAGGGAGGTTTCCGATCCGAAGCCTCGGTCGCGCACGTTGATGGACGCGGTGCGCGACGACGACAAAGAGCTCATACACGAGACGCTCGCGAAGGGCGAGAGCGTGACGCAGACCAACGCGTACGGCCGGACGCCGCTGCACAAGGCGTGCTACTACAGCGGCGACCGTGACGTGATCGAGAAGCTCATCGAATTTGGCGCGGACGTCACCGTTGTCGACAAGGGGAACTGGACCTGTTTACACTTAGCGGCAAGAAACCACCACAACGACGCGCTTGCGGTTTTGCTGCGCGCCGCGTCCGACGATGCGTTGAAAATAATCCTCGCCGTGAAAGACGTGAAGCACGGGTGGACCGCCGCGCACTCCGCGGCGATCGCCGGGAACGTGGACGGCGCGAGGATGTTGCGTCGCGCGGGAGCGGCGTTCGAGACGAGGGACAACAGCGGCGCGTCCGTGTTCGACTTGCTCATCGAAAACGGAATAGACCCCGAGGACGTCGTCTGACGAACGAAACCTTCGCGACGTGCGTATGGATAGTCTAGCGATGTAATCGGAACGTAGCAACCGAGGATCATAACAACTCTAACACGACTCGAACACGAATCACTTGCTCAGTAACATCTTGACGACGGAGCGCACGTTGAGCTTTTTCAGATCCGTGTACGTCTGCCCGCACCCCACGAACATCACCGGCGCGCCCGAGACGTACACCATCGAGAGCGCCGCGCCGACTTTATCGTCGATGGTGTCGAACTTGCTCAACACGATGCCGTCGATGAGTTTGGTCTTGTGTTTGTTCGAGCTCAGATCGCTCAAACGCTCGTTGAACTTACTCAACTGATCCACAGCGTCGTTTCCCACGAGCGCCTCGCCGACGAACAAAACCAGATCGGGTTCGTTGACGTTGATGAGTTTCGCGAGCGCGCGCATTAAGGGTTCGTTATCCTGCATGCGGCCGGCGGTGTCGACGAGAACGACGTCACATTTTTGCCGGCTCGCCGCTTTGATCGCCTCGGCGGCGACGTTCGCGGGGTCCTTCTCGTACCCGCGCTCGAACAGAGGCACGTTTAACCGCTTACAGTGCGTGCGAAGCTGCTCCACCGCCCCAGCCCTGAATGTGTCGCACGCCGCGATCATCACCGTAGCGTCGTGCTGTAACAGCCAATACGCGACTTTCGACAAGTTCGTGCTCTTGCCCACTCCGTTAACCCCGACGAAGGTGATGACGTACGGGCGGCCGGCTTCCTTCGCCGCGCGCACGTCCCGCAACACATCCACGGACCGCTTCGGGGTGAGAATGCGCGTCAACGCCTCCTCCATCGCTGCCTTAATCATCGCACTCAGCGACGAAAAACTCGCGAGTTTCTTTCCCTCCAGCGACGCGGCGACGGACTCGCAGAGGCGCTCGGCGATGTCCTCGGCGACGTTCTTGTTCATGAAGTTGGTCTTGAGCTTCTCGAGCACGGGCGCGAGGTCGTCCCGTGCCAGCGCGGATTTGCCCACCACTCCGCGCACCAGCGAGTTCTCGAGCAAAGAGGAGAAAAAAGTGGGCTTCTTCGTCGGCTTCGACGGCGAGCGCCGCTCGGACGACGACGTCGCGACGGCGTCCTCCTCCTCCTCCTCGGAGCTGTACTCCTCCTCCTCCTCCGCGTCCACGCGGCTGGGCTTGGAGATGTCCACGCGCTCCACCTCCTCGTCCCCGGCGCCGGGCGGCATGCCCTCCGAGAAGTCCAGGCCCTCGGTCTTACCCTTCGCGTTCTCCCCGGCCCAGACGCGCTTCGTCTTTTCCTTCTTCTTCGGTCGCTTCTCGTCGTCGTCGCCCTTCTTCTTCTCGTCGTCCTCGCCCCGCGACGCGAGGTTAGAACCGCTGCCTTTGTTCCCGCCGCTCCGCGACTTCAGAGACGCGCGGATCTTGGACATGTCGAACGCGTTTTGGTTTTGGTCGCGTCGCGAAACAGAAGCGTCCGTCGCGGCGTCGTGCGTCGCGTCCGTCGAAAGCCGCGAACCGTCGTCGTCGAGAGAGTCGTCGCCGGTCGCGCCGCGAGCCGCGCCGCTAGCGTCGTTGCGCTTCGCCGCTTTCTTCGCCGCGTCGAACGCTTTTGGCGCGCGCTCTTTCGGCGCGCGTCGTTCGTTCGATCTGTGTTCTTCCGCTCGAAGCATCTTCGTGAACGTCTCTTCAAACTCCGGGTACAAAAGTGTATCGCAGTCGTACGCCTTCGCGAACGCCGCGCGGCACCCGTCGAGCAAGTCGTCGACGTAATCCAGTCTTAAGATCTTCTGATACACCGCCACGAACACCAGGCCGAGGGCGTTGTGCGTGCGCCACCGCAGCGTGTACGCGCTGCTTCCCGCGACGTGCGTGAACTCGGTCTCGCCCGCGCGCTCCTCGAGCAGGCACTGCTTCACGAGCTCGTCCACCGGCGAGCCCTTGGGTGCGTCCATGAGCGACCATTGGAACAGGATCAGGCCGCCCTTGGTGAAGATCTGGAACGAATCCAGCATCGTCAATGACGGTCACGCGCGTCGGTCTGTTCGTTCGGCACTCGAGCCCCGCGATGCGTATCGCGACGACGAGCGGTAAGTCGACGATCGAACCTCGCCCGCGACCTCACCGCGTCCCTCGTCCCCGCGCGGCGACGTGTGCGATGATACCCTCGACGGCTCGATCTCGGGTTCGCGCAGCTTTTCGGCTTTTGACCTGGAAATCGGGAGCGCGAACTCAGATCGGGCGTCGACACACCAACGAAAATGGCGCGCGAAGCGACCTCGAGGGTTATTGCCTTCGGCGCGTAGTCACCCGGCGGACCGCGCGCGATGAGCGGCTACGATCGGCACGGCTCCAGCCGAGACCCGCCCGTCGATCGAGGCGGGTACTACCGCAGGGACGATTCCCGGGTGGGCGCGTGGGACGGCGCGCCTCGCGATCATCACGACGACGGGTATTTCGGGCACAATCACCGAGAGCATCATCGCCGAGATCACGACCGAGGAGGATACGGCGGCCCGTCGCGCCGGGACTCGTACCCTCCTCGGGACGGGTACGGCGCGGGCGGCCCCGATCGCGGCGATCCGGGGTACGGGCGCTACGCGCCGTACGATCGAGCGCCGACCGACCGGTACCGCGATCCGCCCGAGCGAGAGCGGTACGGCGGGTACGACCGCCGCGACGCGTACGACCGCCCGCCGATCTCCGATCCGGCGCCGTCGCAGACCGCGCCCCGCGCGCGGGGACCGGTGACGGGGGCGTACCCGCTCCCCCCCGCGCGCGCGGACGATGAGTACGGGTACCAGGACGAAAGACGTGC
>ENA-OUOG01000987-OUOG01000987.1-marine-metagenome-genome-assembly--contig:-NODE-987-length-34559-cov-5.599791_pt1 | contig 34559 bp, 32 predicted proteins | sample MGYA00248635_ERZ508505 | MGnify/ENA primary metagenome ERZ508505 (study PRJEB26176, sample SAMN06267871) | marine metagenome | isolation source: Saanich Inlet, British Columbia, Canada | place: Pacific... | reverse complement strand
GCTAAATTTTGGTTGGTTATTTAGTTTCTAAAACGCTCAGTTAACATATGTTGATTGGGCGTTTTTCTTTTGTTATGGCATAACAATAATAATCTTATGTATTTAAACTTCAAATAATTCAGTTCGTCGATTTCGAGTATGATTGAACGAAATTTTAAACTTTACAGCGAACATTTATTTGATAATCAATGATTTAAAATAATTTGGTTGTCCAACCAAAAACTATTAACCTATGAAGAAGTTACTTTTTATCATAGTTGTTTTTATTTTGTTCTTTGCATGTACTGCTGAAGAAGAAACAACTGTAATTGAAAATGCATATGCGAATTTGCCACATCGAATAGAGTCTAAAAACACAAGGACTTCTAGAGTTGCAAATGCAGAAGAACATTGCCAAAGTTTTCCTTTATTGGCAGGTCAATATCATAATGCAGGTACAGTTAATGTAGATTTGATTGATGGAGAAATTGTAATAAGTTATCAGTCAACAGGAGATTGGGATATCTCAGGAATTCATATGGATATCAGTGGATGTGAAAATCTTACATTCCCAACTACGGGCTCAGGTAATCCAAAAATAGGTAAGTTTGAGTATAAATCTGAGCATGAAGAAGGGATAAATCAAGTAGATTATTTTTTTAATGAAGCAGATTTAGGAGATCAATTCTGTGTAGCATTGCATGCTGTAGTCGAAGATGGCTATGGTAATCAAGAAACAGCTTGGGCAGATGGGGGATTAGATTTTGGCGGCAACAGCTGGGCAATGTACGCTTCTGTTAACCTTTCAGAATGTAATAACGATTCAGGTAATACTAACAATACAGAAGAATAATTTTCATTCTTTTTTAAAAAACTTTTCTAGACCTTCAAAATCATAAGGTTTAGCGATAATTTTTTTATTAGCATCTAAAATAAAATATGTTGGAGTTGCTGCAATTGCAAAAGTTTGTACAAGCTGGTTCTCCCATTTACCTAATCCTATACCATGAACAAAATCTGGATAGCTTTTTATCTCTTCAGACCAATTAATGGCATCATCTTCAAGTCCATAAGCTACAACTTTTGTGTTTGAGATATTAGACATTAAATCCTTTACTTTAGGTAACTCTTTAAGGCAGTGTACACAACCACTACTCCAAAAAATAAGGACATAATATTGGTCTCCCTTAAGTTCCGAGAGTTTTAAAGAAGGCTCAGATTGTATAGCAAAATCAGGAGCAATAGATCCAATTGAGGTGTTTTTATAGCTTGTTAATTGTTGTTCTAAAATTTTATTTTGAGTTGTTTTTGCAATATTTAGTAGGTATTTATTTGAAATATAATTGGCTAAATCATGATTTTCGCGACGTTTAAATTCTTGCCATAATAATTCGAGCACTGGGGATTGAATTTTAGCTTCATTATTTTCAATTGCTCTGGCAACAATATCTACATGATTTATATATGTGTCATTATCTGTATTCGCAGATAAACCAAATACAAAACCACTTACACGGTCTGTTATTAAACTCGAACTTCTTAACAGCTCATCATTAAAATCTACACTATTAAAAAAATTAGCTTTTAAGTTTTTAGAATAGGTAGGTAAATCCTCGTAGCTCTCAGGCATGTAGGGCTTATTTGCTTTTACAAATGCTTCTATAAGCTTACCTTTTGCCAACTTTTCATAGGAGGTTTGTGTATCCTTTAATGTTGCAAATATGGAATTAAAAGCGTTTTTATCAGTGCCGCCTCTTGTGTAAAAATTACTTATGGTTTTGTTAACTACATCCATACTATTTAGATAAGACGCCCACAATTTATTTTCTGAAGACTCAGTAAAATTGACACCCTCACTCATGCTAAATGTAAAATTAATGTCTTCTTTACCGCTAAAAACCAAGTCAAAATTATTCTCTTCTGGAGGTATGGCATAGACAATTTTATAAATTCCGGGATCTGCGTTTTCGTCCAATGTCAGGGTGAAATTTCCTAAACTGTCTAATTTTGCACGGTTTATATAATTGGCACCATCAGGAGTAGACTTATATAAAAAGGCATATGTGTAATCTTCAGCTGGTGAAAATGTACCACTGATGTTTTGCTGTGATATTAAGAAGGTTGGAATAAGAAAAAAGAGAGATAAAATTTTTTTCATGATTATTTTTTGTAAATCTGTAAGAACTTATTGCAAGTATTGCGCCAATTTAGCACATTTATTTTTTCTTAGACCTTAAACTCTCGATAATTACAGTAATTAGGATTAGACTTCCTCCAATATAAGTCTTAGATGTAGGTGTTTCATCCAAGAATATATATGCAATAATAATACCAAAAACAGGTTGAGAACTCCCAATAATACTCGCAGTACTGGCTTTGAAGTATGAAAGGCTATTTACAAATAAAGTATGGCCAATCGCAGTAGTTAATAATGCCAAAAGAATAACATATGGATATTGTGATGTTATGTTTGTTGAGTCACCAAAAATTAAAAAAGGAAGTAATAATATAGACATAATTACAACTTGATAATACATAAGCATAGTGCCATTATATTTTTTCACTTCATTTTTAAGTAACAATAATCTAATGGCATAGCAAATGGCAGAAAGGAATCCAAACAAAACACCATGTAGTTGCGAATTTTCTATATTAAATTCTGGAGCAAGAATAAAAATCCCTATCAAAACCAAAACACCTAGAATAACATGAATTATATCTAATTTTACTTTTGTAAAAACAGGTTCGAGTATGGCTGTAATTACGGGGAAGGTAAAAAGTGTCAGCATTCCTATAGCAACATTAGATAATTTTAACGCATAAAAATAGGTAATCCAATGTGCTGCCATAAAAAATGAAGCGAGAATAAAAATGCGACGGTCCTTATGGGTTTCTATTTTTAGAGTAATCTTTTTGTTTTTACAAAAAACAAATAAAAACACTGCAGTCAGTGCAGAACGCCACCATATAAGCACTGGGATTGGCATGTCAATAAATTTACCGAGACTTCCTGAGGTACTAATAAAAACTGTAGCTATTGTGAGCCATAAAATGTGCGAATTATGAGAGCTGAGTTTCATATTTCGGAGAGCACTTTTAGTGCTTGAGATGTGGATGTAATAGTATCAAAACTTATAAGCAGACGCAGGCCATTTCGCGTTTGTTTTTCTTTTATTTTACATTTTGTTGCGTTGCGTTGCACGTATTTTAAAACTCTTGTAAAATTGTCGCTTTGGTAAAAGGCACTTTGCTGGTCTTGAATAAAATAACCAATAAGTTTGCCCTGTTTCATTATGAGTTTTTCAACACCAATTTTAATCGCAATCCATTTAAGTCTTACACTGTCGAGTAAATCTTCAACCGAGGTTGGTAATTCACCAAAGCGATCAATAATCTCAGATTCAAATTTTTGCAAATCTTCCTCAGTTTTTATTTCGTTTAATCTGGTGTATAAATTTAATCGTTCTGTAATATTATTAACATAGTCGTCTGGGAAAAGCAATTCAAAACCACTATCAATAGTCACATCTTTGACATATGCTTTTGGTTTTTCATCATCTTTATAAAGCTCTGAAAATTCAGATTCTTTTAGTTCTTCAATAGCTTCGTTCAGTATTTTTTGATAGGTATCAAAACCTATATCATTTATAAAACCACTTTGTTCTCCACCGAGTAAATTTCCAGCGCCGCGAATTTCTAGATCCTTCATGGCAATGTTAAATCCACTGCCTAACTCTGTAAACTGCTCAAGGGCGGTAATACGTTTGCGAGCATCATTGGTCATTGCAGAATATTCTGGTGTTATAAAATAACAGAATGCTTTTTTGTTGCTTCGTCCAACACGACCTCGCATTTGGTGTAAATCGCTTAAACCAAAATTATTGGCATTATTTATAAAGATGGTATTGGCATTAGGAACATCGAGACCACTTTCTACAATCGTTGTGCTCACTAATACATCAAAATCACCATTCATAAAGGCAAGCATTAACTCCTCTAGTTTTTTGCCATCGAGTTGTCCATGACCAATACCAATTTTCGCATCTGGAACCAATCGCTGAATCATACCTGCCACTTCCTTAATGTTTTCTATTCTGTTATGAATAAAAAAAACTTGGCCTCCACGTTGAATTTCATAACTAACGGCATCTCTAATTGTTTCTTCATTAAAACGGACCACATGACTCTCTATAGGGTAGCGGTTTGGGGGTGCTGTAGTAATTACAGATAAATCTCTTGCAGCCATAAGACTAAACTGTAACGTTCTAGGAATAGGCGTGGCGGTTAACGTTAAAACATCCACATTTTCTTTAATAGTTTTTAGTTTTTCTTTTACGGCAACACCAAACTTCTGTTCTTCGTCGACTATAAGCAAACCTAGGTCTTTAAATTTTACATTTGCATTAGCAAGCTGATGTGTTCCAATGATTATATCTACACTTCCTTTTTCTAAACCTTCTAGAGTCTCACGTTTTTCTTTAGCAGTTCTAAAGCGATTCACATAATCTACCGTCACAGGAAAATTTTTTAAACGCTCTTTAAAAGTCCTAAAATGTTGATATGCTAAAATTGTTGTGGGAACTAATATAGCTACTTGTTTTCCGTTATCAACGGCTTTAAAAGCTGCTCTTATTGCTACTTCGGTTTTGCCAAAACCAACATCGCCACAAACTAATCTATCCATTGGGCGTTCACTTTCCATGTCTGCTTTTATATCTGCAGTAGAACTTATTTGGTCTGGTGTATCCTCGTATATAAATGACGCCTCCAATTCGTGCTGCATATGACTATCTGGGGCATACTGAAAGCCTTTTTTCAATCTTCGCTTGGCATACAGTTTTATGAGATTAAACGCAATTTCCTTAACACGAGATTTGGTTTTTTGTTTTAGTGCTTTCCATGCTTTGCTACCTAATTTATAGACCTTAGGAGGCTTGCCATCTTTACCATTAAACTTTGTAATTTTATGAAGGGAGTGTATGCTTAAATACAACACATCTCGCTCTCCATAAACCAGTTTTATGGCTTCTTGTTTTTTACCTTCGACGTTAATTTTCTGAAGACCTCCAAACTTGCCTATACCATGATCTATATGCGTTACATAGTCTCCAATTTCGAGACTCGTCAACTCTTTTAAGGTAATGGCTTGCTTTTTGGCGTAGCCATTTTTAAGATGGAATTTATGATAACGGTCAAAAATCTGATGGTCCGTATACACAGCTATTTTATGTTCTGTATCTATATAACCTTGATATAATGAAAGCACAACAGTTTTATAGTGTACTTCCTTGTTAGAGTCTTCAAAAATATCATGGAAACGTTTTGCCTGTTGCTCACTGACACATGCAATATAATTAGTAATACCGTTATTGTGATTGTCATTTAAATCATCAATCAATAAGTTAAATTGTTTGTTAAATGAAGGTTGTGGCTTTGTATTAAAAGTAATATGAGCAGAACTAAAAATAGAAGTTGTACCAAATTCTACTAAATTATACTCTAAAAATTGACGTTTTAACAATTCTGAATTACAGAATAATTCATCAGGGGATGCATGTTTAATTTCTTTTGAAAGGGTATTAAATGCTTCAACAGCTTTTTTATAAAACTCATCAATTCTTGAAAACAACAATGAAGAATTTTTAGAAAAAACAATCGTTTTAGACGAAATATACTTTAAAAAACTCTCCCGTTTTTCTTCTATAAACTTATTAGCTACATTAGGGATAATACTTACCTTTTTAATGCGCTCGTTGGAGAGTTGTGTCTCTACATCAAAAGTTCTAATACTATCTACTTCATCGCCAAAGAACTCAATACGGTAAGGCTCATCATGCGAAAAAGAAAACACATCAATGATACCACCACGTACAGAAAATTCGCCTGGTTCAGTTACAAAATCAACACGTTTAAACTTGTATTCAAAAAGGACTTCATTTACAAAATCTATACTTAATTCGTTACCAATAGCAATTTTTAAAGTATTTTTTTCAAGCTCTTTTTTGGTGATTACTTTTTCAAAAAGCGCATCAGGATAAGTAACAATTATAGCAGGTTTTTTTCTTGAATTTATTCTGTTTAATACCTCTGCACGTAATAAAACGTTAGCGTTATTAGTTTCTTCAATTTGATATGGCCTTCTATAGCTGCCAGGATAGAAAAGTACATCTTTATCGTTAAGCAATTGCTCTAAATCATTGAGGTAGTAAGCGGCCTCTTCTTTATCATCAAAAATTAAGAGAAAAGGTTTTTCTGAGCTCTTAAAAACTTCTGATATTATTATGGAGAGCGATGCGCCAACTAAGCCTTTTAAATGGGTTTTGTTTTGGGTTACAGCAATAGCATTCCTCAGATTTTGCATTTGCAAAGTCTGTGCGTATAATTGGGTTATTGTCGTTTTAGGCAATGTCCTTATTTTGAAAGTGCAAATATAAAATTTTTTAAGCCTAACTATATTGAAAATCTTTTATTAGAATTATATTTGTGTCGACTTAAAAAATAGAAATATATGTCATTTTCAGATTTATTCGAAAGCGGATTTCAAAAGCGTAACCAAGACCATTTTGCAGCAATAGTTAGAGTAGCTATGAGCGATGGAATTATCAATGATGCAGAGAAAGCATTTTTAGATCGCTTGGCCACACGTTTGGATATTACAGAACAAGATTACAAGGAAATTCTCAAGGATTATAAATCTCATCCTATTAACGCGCCACACTCATACGATACCCGTTTAGAGCGTTTATTTGATTTGGCAAGAATGGTTTGGGCTGATCATATAGAAGGACCAAATCAGGTTGATTTATTAGAGAAACTTTGTGTTGGCTTAGGTTTTAATCCGGATAACGTGAAGTACATTGCAGATAAGGCATTGACCTTAGTGCATTATGAAGTCAACTTGGAGGAGTTTATTGAAAAAATGAAAAAAATGAATCAGTAGTTGATTTACTGATATATACAAACGTCTGTAGTTTGAGAATCTCAAAACACAGACGTTTTTTTATGCATTACGCATAAATTCTTCAGCCTTTTCAACCATATTTTTACTACCGCAAATAAAAGGCACACGTTCGTGAAGCTCTGTAGGTTCAATATCCATAATTCTGGTAAAACCATCACTAGCTTTTCCATTAGCCTGTTCGGCTAAGAAAGCCATAGGATTACATTCGTATAATAAACGCAGCTTACCTTTAGAGTTCATGGAGCTTTTAGGATACATGTAAATACCGCCTTTAATCATATTTCTATGAAAGTCAGATACTAAAGACCCGATGTAGCGAGACGTATAGGGTCTATCATCTTCCTCCATTTGGCAATATTTTATATAGTCTTTGATCCCTTTAGGGAAATGGGTGTAATTACCTTCGTTAACTGAGTAAATTTTTCCGTCTTCAGGGAATTGCATATTTGGATGAGACAAATAAAAAGAACCAATTGCAGGATTAAGCGTAAATCCATTAACGCCATCACCAGTAGTATATACCAACATAGTTGACGTGCCATATATAACATAACCAGCAGCAACTTGTTGGCTCCCTTTTTGCAGAAAATCTTCAATAGTAACGGGGGTTCCTACTGGCGTTACACGTCTATATATTGAAAAAATAGTACCAACAGAGACATTAACATCAATATTTGATGACCCATCTAAAGGGTCTATTAATACCACATATTTGTTCTGGTGGTTTTCATCCTGACTATTAATAGCTATAAAATCATCTTCTTCTTCACTCGCTATACCACATACAATATTGCGTTTGGTCATCGTCTGTATAAATTTCTCATTAGCATACACATCTAGCTTCTGTTGGTCTTCCCCTTGTATGTTAGTGTCGCCAGCAGCACCTATGATATCAACAAGTCCAGCTTTGTTAACCTCATGATTAACAACTTTGGCTGCTAATCGTATTGAGTTAATGAGTCGTGATAATTCCCCTGAGGTATATTTAAAAGAGGATTGGTTTTCAATGATAAACTCACCTAATGTTTGGTTTCGTTGCGACATGAACTAGAAAATTGATTTATTGGGGGCAAATATCGTATTTTTTATGCAACTAAAACGTTTTCGTTAACGAAATAAATTGAAAACTATCGCCAGTTTCGGTTATATTTGAACCTACATATAATTACAAAAATGAATCAACCTAGACTTGCTAAAAAAGAAGATATGTCCAGAGTTTTTGAACTCATCAAGGAATTGGCAATTTTTGAAAAAGAACCTAATGCTGTTGAGGTTACTGCAGAACAATTAATAAAAGATGGATTTGGCAAACAACCAAAGTTTGTGTGTTTTGTAGTTGAGGTAAACAATAAAGTTGAAGGTTTGGCACTAATCTACACAAGATATTCTACTTGGAAGGGTGAGGTTATTCATCTTGAAGATTTAATAGTAAGTCAAGCAAATAGAGGTAAAGGACTGGGGACTGTACTTTTAGATGAAGTAGTTAAATATGGAAAAATGAAAGGCGTAAAACGCATTTCTTGGGAAGTGTTAGACTGGAATGAACCTGCTATTGAATTTTATGAAAAAAAAGGAGCAAATGTTATGCGCGATTGGGATGTCGTGCAAATGGATAATGCCGCGATAGATAATTATATAGCAAAACTTTAATGAAAATTTTCAAATTTGGTGGCGCATCCGTAAAGGATGCCGAAGGTGTTAGAAATGTAGCCTCTGTTTTAAAGGCAGTGGGTTATAAAAACACCCTTATTGTAGTATCTGCAATGGGAAAAACGACCAATGCAATGGAGTTGGTTATTAAAAACTATTTTGAAAATAAAACAGAACTTCAGAGTGCACTTCAAGATGTGAAAAAATTTCATAATCAAATTTTGTTAGACCTTTTTGATAACGAAAGGCATCCTGTTTTTGAAGCTGTAAAGTCGTTATTTATTGAATTAGAAAGTTTTCTTAAGATTAATAAGTCTCCAGATTATAATTTTGTTTATGACCAAACCATTGGTTATGGCGAGTTACTTTCTTCAACAGTTATCAGTTATTATCTCAACGAAATTGGCCTCACCAATAACTGGATAGATGTTCGTGGCCTAATTAAAACAGACAATTACTACCGCAGAGCAAATGTAGATTGGGATGAAACTCAGCAGCATATAACTTCTGCGCTTGATGCGTCAGTATTATACATCACACAAGGTTTTTTAGGGAGCGACGCCAATAATTTTACTGCCACTTTAGGTCGTGAAGGTAGTGACTACACAGCAGCAATATTTGCATATTGTTTAAATGCGTCAAGTGTTACTATTTGGAAGGATGTCCCCGGTGTTTTAAATGCAGACCCAAGGTATTTTGAAAATGCTCAATTGCTACATCAAATATCGTATAGAGAAGCCATAGAATTGGCGTTTTATGGTGCATCAGTAATACATCCTAAAACCTTACAACCATTGCAAAGAAAGGAAATCCCTTTATTTGTAAAATCGTTTTTAAATCCGGAAGAATCGGGTACCTGCGTTTCTAAAGGAAAAGCGCTAGAGCCAGAAATCCCTTGTTTTATTGTAAAGAGAAATCAAGTTTTAATTTCATTGTCATCGTTGGACTTTTCTTATATAGTAGAAGAAAATATAAGCGACATATTTAGTTTATTGCATTTGTACAAAATGAAAGTGGATGTTATTCAAAATTCTGCGATTAGCTTTTCGGTATGTCTAGAAAACACCTATAATAACCTCGATAAATTGTTACAGCATTTAAAGGCAAAATTTATGGTTACATGTAACAAAAATGTCAATCTATATACGGTAAGACATTTTAATGAAGAGGCAATAAGAAGTCTTGAAAAAGATAAAACAGTGTTATTAAAACAACTAACTCAAGAAACTGTACAAATAGTAACTAGCTAAACATTCATTACATTTGTTTATATGACTAAATTATCAAATACAGGATTGGTATCAGCAAAGGAAGTTGCAAAAGCAATAAATGCAGATAAATATGGTTTTATGGGGACTTTTGCAGGTTGGGTTTTGATGAAAGTCTTAAAAATATCTACACTTAATCGAATTTACAATAGGAATAAACATCTTGATAAACTTGAGTTTTTAGATGGGATTTTAGATGAATTTCAAATTAAGTTTGAAATACCTGAAGAAGATTTAAAGCGCTTGCCCAAAGAAGGACCTTACATTACCGTATCTAATCACCCACTTGGAGGTATTGATGGGATTTTACTGTTAAAATTAATGATAGAACAGCGCAGTGATTTCAAAATCATAGCCAATTTTTTATTACACAGGATAGAACCATTGAAACCTTTTATTATGCCAGTCAATCCTTTTGAAGATAGAAAGGAAGTTGCTAGTAGTATTACTGGTTTTAAGAATGCAATAATGCATCTAAAGGATGGCCATCCTCTAGGCGTTTTTCCGGCCGGTGAAGTTTCTACGTATAGAGACGGAAAATTAGTGGTAGACAAGCCTTGGGAAGATGCTGCAATGAAATTAATACAAAAAGCAGAAGTACCTGTTGTTCCAATTTATTTTCATGCTAAAAATAGCCGACTATTTTATAGATTATCTAAAATAAGTGATACACTCAGGACAGCGAAATTACCTTCCGAATTGTTAACTCAAAAGCGAAGAACAATCAAAGTTAGAATAGGAAAACCAATTTCTGTAAAAGACCAAGAAGAGCATTTGAACTTAAAGGATTTTTCAGATTTTATAAGACAAAAAACATATATGTTATCTCGCGCTTTTGAGGATAAGCCAAAAATTTTAGATAATATACAATCGTCTTTAAAAGTTCCTAAACCTGCAAAAAGAATTGTGACCCCTGTCAATTCTGAAGCCATGATAAAAGAAGTTGATCTTTTAAGGGAGAAAGACGCTAGATTACTGGTTAGTAAAAATTATGAGGTGTATTTGGCAACTGCACAAGACATCCCAAATATACTTAGAGAGATTGGTCGCTTACGTGAAATTACCTTTAGAGAGGTTGGTGAAGGAACAAATGAGTCTATTGACTTAGATGATTTTGACACATATTACCATCACATGTTTTTATGGGACGAAAATGCTCAAAAAATTGCTGGAGCTTATCGTATGGGATTGGGCTCTAAGATTTTTGAACGCTATGGGATTGATGGTTTTTATCTTCAAGATTTATTTCGTTTTGAGCCTGAGCTTTATAAAATGATGAGTCAGTCCATAGAAATGGGGCGTGCATTTATTATAAAAGAATACCAACAAAAACCCATGCCTTTATTTTTGTTATGGAAAGGTATAGTACATACAACCTTAAGATACCCTGAGCACAAGTACTTAATAGGAGGGGTAAGTATTAGTAATCAATTTTCAAATTTCTCGAAAAGTTTGATGATTGAGTTTATGAAATCTCATTATTACGACCCATATGTGGCTCAATACGTCCATCCTAAAAAAGAGTTTAAAGTAAAGCTTAAAGATGCTGATAAAGACTTTGTTTTTGATGCTACAGAAGCAGATTTAAATAAGTTCGATAAGATAATCGATGAGGTAGAACCAGGAGCATTACGACTTCCTGTTTTACTAAAAAAATACATCAAGCAAAATGCAAAATTGGTAGCCTTTAACGTTGATCCATTATTTAACAATGCGGTTGATGGTTTAATGTATATCAAAATTGCAGACCTCCCTGAAAGTACAGTAAGACCAGTAATGGAGGAGTTTCAGGCGGAGTTAGAGCGCAAATTCATGGATAATAATGACAAGTAAACTAACTTCTTTTTTATTTCTTTTTATATGCTTTATGTCTTCTGCTCAGACGCTAAAGGGCAAAGTGGTTGATGCCAAAACCAATGCGCCTTTAGAAATGGTATCTGTTTATTTTGATAATACAACTATTGGCACAACAACAAATGAAAACGGAGCGTTTTCCATAGATTATAACGATGCGGTGCAATCTACTTTGGTTATTTCTTTTTTAGGATATGATAAATATTACATGTCAGATTATAGAAACCAAAACGATATTGTAATTAAACTTAAAGAAAGCTTAGAACAGTTAGATGAGGTTGTAATTACTACGGATGATGGTATGTCTAGAGCCGAAAAACTAAGATGGTTTAGAAAAGAGTTTTTGGGCAAATCGGAGAACGGGAAATCTTGCAAGATTTTAAATGAAAAGGATTTAAGGTTTAGGTATAATAAAAGAACAAAAACTTTAACAGCTTGGTCTAACAGTCCTGTTTTGATAAAAAACAAGAGTCTACAATATGAGATTAGTTTTGATATTGAGGATTTTGAAATTGTTTTAGGTAATTGGAATGCCCAATCAGTCATCTATACGGGCACTACATTTTATAAAGATTTAAATACATCTAATAAGAAACGGTTTATTAAAAATAGAAAGAGAGCTTACGAAGGATCCATCCAGCATTTTATGCGTGCGTTATATAATCAACGTCTAACTGAAGAAGGTTATGTTTTTGGGCTTAGAGGTTTTGTAGTTATGCCAAATGACTACTTCTCTATTTTATCTGTAGATAAAAATGGGTATAAGAAAGTAAATCTTAAACAAAAAGTAGATGTGTTTTATAAGAGCTTTTTTGAATCAACTATTCAAACAGATTATAGCAAAGAATTTGCTGTAGATAAGTTTGGTAATTATGATGCCATACAAAATGTTCTTTTTGGAGGAGATATGGGCAGTCAAAGGGTAGGAGATACTTTGCCCTTAGATTATGCTTTAAAATAAAAAAGTTCAGAATTTTATTCTGAACTTTTTTATTTTAAACTGCCTATATATTTTAGAACCAAGGTTTTTTCCCTACTTGGTAAGTGTTATAAAATTCTTCATCAGATTTTGTTAAATATATAATACCTTCAACCAGACCAATTAATCCTAGAACCCATAATAAAAGTACACCAATACCTACACAGGTTAGTATTGCCCCTACTATCCACAATCCTAATATTATTCCTCCTTCTTTGTTGTATCCAAGAATAAATTTATGAATACCTAGCTGTCCTAATAAAATAGCGAGTCCCCTGTGAGCACTTTTTTATTGTTCATGACTTCCTTGGCACCAGAAGTAAAATCATTTGCAGCTTCTTTAGCTTCACCTGCAAACTCAGCGGCTTTTTCTTTAGCTTCTTTCCCTAGTTCTTTAGCATCATCTGCCAATTCACTAGCTTTCTGACTTATTTTTTCTCCTGCTTTTTTTGCACTTTCTTTAGCATCACCTATCATATCATCTAGGTCGTCGCTTAAATTTTTATTGTCTTCTGACATAATTTTTAGTTTTAAGGTTAATATTAGCTAGTGCTTAAAATTACTAAAAAAACAATGTAAACTATTTAAAAGCCGCATCAATGGGCTCCCATAATTCTATCTTGTTGTTTTCGTTGTCAAGTATCCAAGCAAACTTTCCATACTCATAGGTCTGCATATCACCTACAATTGTTACACCTTCTTCTCTTAAAGTTTTTATAAGTGCTTCTAAGTCTTCAACACGGTAGTTAAACATAAAGTCCTTTTTTGAAGGCTCAAAATAAGTCGTGTCATCTTTAAATGGGCTCCATTGGGTTGAAGCATCATTTCCTTCTTTATCTTTCCACCAGAAGGTACACCCATAATCATCGGTATTGAAACCTAAATGTGTTTTATACCAGTTTTTTGAGGCTTTTGGGTCTTTAGATTTAAAAAAGAGACCTCCTATTCCTGTAACACGTTTTTTCATTATTTATTTCTTTTTAATTGCAGATTCGTAAATGTCAATCCATTCCTTAACGCTCATTTTACCTAAAAGTTCCTTGATTAAGTTATAAGGAATGTCATCAATCTTTTTAAACCTAATACAGCTTTTACCCATATCTAATTTATATTTAGCATGTTTGGGATATTCTTTAACAAACCAATCATATAATTCTTTTTTAGCGTATAAACCCATATGATAAAGTGCTACAAAGTTTTTCTGGGACGCCACATTTATAAATGGTAATGGCGGAAAAGGTTTGCAATGATAGCCGTCTGGGTAAATAGATTTTGGCACATAGTAGGCTAACATGCCATAGCCCATTCCAGATTCTAAACCATCAGGCATATTGTCTTTAATAAGGTTATGCAGTTTTGTAACGGCTGCTATTCTATCCTCTGGGAGCTGACTGATGTAGTCCTCTGGGGAGTCGGCTTTGTATTGCATTGTGTATTGATTTAGTTATTATTTACGCTGGAGGATGAGTCCAGATACTAAAGATATAATAAAACCGATGATTAATACTGTGCAAAACATTAGAAATGCCATGGCGCTTGGGCCACCATAATCCTTCATTTGTTGTTTAAATGCAGCGCTTTGAGTTTTAAATTCTTCTGCAGAAATACCGCTTTCTTGTAATTTGTTGAGGTAATATTCTGAATAATCTGCAGCAAAATCAGGATTAATTTGTGTGGTATATACGTAATCCATTATGGCGACGCCTATAGCAGAAAATAACGCAATTAGCATTCCTATTGCTAGGGCTTTACCTATAGAAATTTTACCGTTATTTTCTTTATCTCTATAGTATTTAACACTAAAAAACACAAATAGTAGTGAGAGTACTATTGATGTATATCCAATTAGCTCACCATAATCATAGTCTACACCCATCCCTAAAAAGAAAGGCAATCCAAAAAATACAAATCCGCTAATAAGTGCATATAGCCCAAATCTGATTACTGTTTTTTTCATTTTTATAAGTTTTGATTTATTAGCCAAAAGTAGAAAGCAAGTGGTTTTTAGGACTCATACTTAAGTACCATTTCGCTCCTACTTTAGTCCTAAAGCTAATAAATTAAATGATATTTAAGTTTTTTGAAATTTGAATGGCTTGAGTACGACGTTTAGCATCTAGTTTAACCAGTAGGTTTGAAACATGCGTTTTTATAGTACTTTCTGAAATAAAAAGTTTTTGGGCAATCTCTTGATTAGATAAGCCAAGTGCCACTTCTTTTAGAACTTCGTACTCACGCTTGCTTAATCCTAACTCTTCTATTTTTTTGAGGTCAATTTTATTTGAAACCTGAGGAGATTTTTGTGATTTTTTGTTAATGAAAAGACCAATACCAATAGAAATTACAGCAACAAAAGCCATAATATATTCTGTCTGCAAATCACTACTAATAACAGCGTACTTACTAAACTGAAATAAGAGAAGCAAAGCAATGATGAGTGCGCTAAAAACAAGAATGGTTTTCTTCATTCTCTAAAATTAGCAAAATTTTGCTTTTATTTTATCTACGATGGTTTGAGCTAATTTCTCTTTGCTTTCTGCGGTCCAACCTGCAACATGTGGACTTAAAAGTACATTTTCAGCTTGGATTAAATATTGAAAAGCTTCTGGCATTTGCTCTGAAGTAAATAAATTCTCAAAGGATGATTTTTCATATTCTAACACATCTAGGCCTGCTCCTAAAATTTTACCGGATTTTAAGGCTGTGACTAAATCTGAAGTGACCACACTTTTACCACGAGCTGTGTTGAGTAGCCAAAATGGTTTTTTAAAACCATTCATAAATGATGAGTCTACCATGTTAACCGTTAAAGGTGTCTGTGGCGTATGAAGACTTAAAACATCGGCTTTGTTTTGCAAATCGCGAAGTGAGACTTGTTGGCAATTTTCATCACCTACATTTTCTTTAATGTCATAGCACAGTACTTCTACCTCAAAACCACGGAGCTTTTTAGCGAAGGCTTTGCCCATGTTTCCGTAGCCAATAAGGCCAACAGTTTTACCATCGAGCTCAATACCCCGATTAGCTTCTCTTAGCCATTTGCCATGTCTTACTTCTTTATCTGCCTTATTAAGTTTATTAAATAAAGACAACAACATGCCTAAAGCATGTTCTCCAACGGCGTTTCTATTACCTTTTGGCGCATTAAAAAGCGTTATTCCTTTTTCCTGGGCATAATCACAATTTATATTTTCTAGGCCAGCACCAACACGTCCAATAAATTTTAAATTTTTGGCAGCATCTAAAAATGGTTTATCAATACTAAACCGACTGCGAATAATAATCCCATCATAGTCTGAAATTTTTACTTCAATATCTGATTTTGAAGAGTTATAATCTTCATGATTGCTAAACCCTAAATCATTGAGTTGATTTATAAGCAAGTTATGGTTAGTATCTAGGTGTAGTATTTTCATTTTTGTCTTCCTATTGAAACTATTTTATGTATTTAAATACTGTCTCAGAGCATTAGATAACTCCTGATTGGAGTTCATAAACCTGTTAACATTTCGCAAACAGCCTTTAGCATTTTGCTTCATTAATTGAATAACCCCTAAAGTTTCATTATTACCACAGATAAACGAGAATTCTTCAACAGATTTTACATCGTATAAATTTGGTATACTTGGATAATACTTAACTCTTATGGGAGTTATATATTCTTCAATTTGTGTATTGAAGAATTCAAGTGCGGATTTTGCAAATTCATATTCAGCGATATGGTTTTGTAAAACCAGTTTTAAATCTTTATTAATTAAACTGTTGTAGGCTTCTGGATTGTTTTTTATTAAACTAGATTGTTTCGCAAGTCTAATAAATGGTTGGTATGGTATATCTATAGGTCCATCAAATTTGCTAATAATAGGACGGTTATTACACATGTTTAATATATCGTCATAAAATTGTATTTGATTATTAAGTTTAAATAGACGGTCTTCAAAAAAGATAGAATCTTTTTTTGCATCTACTAATAATTGATTTACTAAAGCAATTTCATTATTTTTTGCTTTTCTGGCCTCATTCCAATTGTTTATTTGTAACGCAATCAAAATACCAATCACCACAAGAATAATTTCTCCAACAGCGTATTTAAAGTACTTGCTAGTTTTTCCGCCAGCAGAAGTTTTAGCGGAGGTTAGTTTATTTTGCATAATTAGACTTTCACGGATGCGGCGGAAAAATTTAATCATTTTAATTGTTTAACTCAAGCTATCTAATTGTTAATGTCTTACATATTTTTCTAGGAGTTACCCCAGTAATTATCCTTTCAATTTTCCTTCCTGAAAGTTGATATGGGATTGAATAATTTATATCGGCATTTAAATATAAATTATAGGTCATAATTTTTTCCTCCTCTTCAATATGACTCATGAATTCAGAAAATAATTTTGTTTTACTGGTTTCATCAGATATTGATTTTGGTATTTTTAAAAAAAAATATAATGTATGATAAAGTCTAGACTTTCCTTTTAAACAACCAATTGCTTTTTCTTCTATTAAGTTGCTAACAGTATTTTCATTATAGGTCGTTACGAAGAAGTGAGCTATACCATATTTTGAATAATCAAGTCTTAGGTATTCAACTTCTATGTTTTCAAAAGAAAAAGATTTTGTTTCTTTTTTCTGAGAATAACCTAGAAGAAAACCGAGAAGTATTAAAAATTGAAGATTTCTTTTCATCATATAAGTCAATTTATATCCAAGGATATTCGGTTTGTGTCTTTTTATCTATCACCTTGCCAGTATGTGCGGTGTCTAGTTTTTCGAATAAGAGCAAGTGGACTTCTTCATCATTTTTAGTACATGGGTTATGCTCTACCCCTTTTGGCACTGCAATGAGTTCACCTTCTTTAACCACTTCTGTTCGAATTCCATTTTCCTGTGAATCGTCTCTAAACTGCATGTATAATGTGCCTTTAATCACTTGAAATAATTCGTCTTCATTTTCATGACTATGCCATACAAATTCGCCCTTAATCTTGGCTAGAATGACCTGCATATTATCTACCATAGCAATACGATGGGGATGCCATTGTTTTGAAAAAAGGTTGTGCTTGTCTTTGATGTTTATTGCTTTCATACCCTAAAGTTACAAAAGCGTGATGGATTATATGCCTAAAATTAATTTAGCAATCCAAAAATAAAGAAGTATTCCAAGTATATCGTTACTCGTTGTTATAAACGGGCCTGTGGCTATTGCAGGGTCAATACCACGTTTGTCTAAAAAAAGAGGAACAAATGTACCAATAAGGCCAGCCATAATTATGACGGCAACTAGGGATACTGAAATGGCAAAAGCCGTATTAATTTCGCCTTGAGTAGCCCATACAAATAAGAACAAAAACACCGCGAGTATAACACCGTTTAAAGCGGCAAGAAACATCTCTTTAAGCAATCGGTTGTTAACACTACCTTTTACATCGTCATTAGCTAAACCTTGGACAATAATAGCACTAGACTGCACGCCAACATTACCTGCCATAGCTGCAATAAGTGGTGTAAAAAAGAATAAAATAAAAGCCTCTCCTTTAAAAGCGTCTTGAAAACCTTCCATGATTAAAAATGCACCAACACCGCCTACGAGTCCTAAAAATAACCAAGGTAAACGGGCGCGAGTCAGTTCTATAATACTATCATCGGCTTCAACATCTTGTGTAATACCTGCAGCTAGTTGGTAATCCTTTTCGGCCTCTTCCTTAAGAACATCGACAATGTCATCAATGGTAATACGACCTACTAAGACTTGTTCGTTGTCTACAACAGGAATAGCTTCTAAATCATATTTTGCCATTACCTTAGCGACATCTTCTACATTGTCATGAACATTAACCCAATCCACATTGTCTTTGGCTATGTCTGCAATTTTTTCTTCACTTTTTGCGGTAATTAAATCTTTGAGTGAAAGGCGACCAATCAATTTTTCTTCTTTGTTTACGACATATATGGAATGTACTCTGGTGACATCTTTTGCTTGTCCTCTAATGCGACGAATACAACCAGCAACCGTCCATGTACCATAAACTTTAACCAATTCTTTTGCCATTAAGCCACCAGCTGTATCTTCATCGTAGGCTAAAAGCTCCTGGATTTCTGCTTTGTGTTCTTGGTCTTCTATATGAGATATAACGGCTTCTTGACGTTCTTCTGGCAGTTCTGCAATGATGTCTGCTGCATCATCGGTATCTAATTCTTCAACTTCTTCCGCAATTTCTTTTGCAGATAAATTTTCTAGGATTTTTTCGCGGACATCTTCATCGAGTTCTGTGAGTATATCCGATGTAGTTTCGCTATCAAGAAGTTTAATGATATATATGGCATCCTCAAAATCTAGTTCATCTAAAACTTCTGCTATATCGGCATAATGAAAGTCATTTAGAAGTTGTTTCAGTTCTTTATCATCTTGCGCAGAGATAAGCGACCGAACATTTTCTAAAAGTTCATCGGTAAGCTGAAATTGTATATTTTCTTGAATATTTTCCACGTAATTTCTACTTGTTTCGCTACGCCATTTTAAAATGTAATTACGAAATTACTCATAATAACAAAAGTTTAATTTTCGTCTTTTTCAATTAATGTGGTTAACTCTATAAATTGAGTAACGCTTAATTGTTCTGGTCGCTGTCCAAAGATAGCATTTGCTTTTAAATTATCGGAAAGATTAAAAATTTTTAAACTGTTTCGTAATGTTTTTCGACGTTGTTGAAATCCTGTTTTTACGACTCTAAAGAATAATTTTTCATCACATGGTAAACTATAGTTTTCTTTTCTAGTTAATAATAGCACACCAGAATCAACTTTTGGTGGCGGATTAAAAACGTTTGGGGGTACAGTGAAAAGGTATTCAGCATTATAAAATGCTTGTGTTAGTACAGAAAGAATACCATAAACCTTACTCCCTTCTTTTGAGCATATGCGTTGTGCGACTTCTTTTTGAAACATACCTGAAAATTCAGGTATTTGATGTCGCATTTCTAAAGTTTTAAAAACAATTTGAGATGAAATGTTATAAGGAAAATTGCCAATTATTGCAAAAGGCTCACCTTTGAAAATAGAATTGAGGTCATATCTTAAAAAGTCTTTTTCATAGATTCTATTAGATAGGTTGAGATAATTATTCTTTAGATAATCCACAGATTCTGTGTCAATTTCTATAACGTGAGTCGTTGTTTCTTTTTCTAACAAGTATTTGGTTAAAACCCCCATTCCAGGCCCAATTTCCAATACATCATTGTAGCCTTTAAGGGATAGTGAATCTGCTATTTTTTTAGCGATAGTTTCATCCTTTAAAAAGTGTTGTCCTAGGTGTTTTTTTGCTTTTACTGACATTGTTTTTTACTTAAAATTCACAGCATAGGTATCAATAACTTCAAGTTCTGTGCGGAATGCTAACATCTTGTCCGCAAACTTTTTTAAGCCTTCTTGCCGCAATACATCTGCATCTTCTTTGTAATATTTGTCTAATGCTACGCGTGAGTATGAACGGTATTGTATAGAGTAGGTTTGGCCGCCCATGTCTTCTTCTACTAAAACTTTTGAAAATGTTGCACCGTCAAATTTTCCTGTAGCGAGTACTTTTGGAATGTGCTGTTTTATCCAGATGAGCCATTCGTCATGAACAGAATCTTCAATGTTTACAGTAACGTTATAAATAATCATAAATGGTAAAATTCAATATTAAAATTGCGTAGGTCAAAGGTAGGCCTTTTTGAATTTAGATTTTTTGAATATATGACTTAGTTTATCGTATCACCACGAAGCATTCTAAATTTCTTGCGCGCTTCTACAAAGTAAATACTATCTTCATGATTGAAGATGATTTTTTCATAAAGCGATTTGGCTTCTTCGGGTTTTGCTAAATGTAAATTGTAGAGCTCTGCCAAGTGGTAATAGGCATCATCGATAAAAATATCATTGGGATAATCGGCTATGATTTTCAGATAATTCTTTTCGGCATTTTCATATTGACTTAGAGACTCGTACAATTTTGCTTGCTGGTAAAGGGTTTCATCAATTATGCTTTTATCTTTATGCTCAATCAGTATTTTATCATGAAGTTTAATGGCTTCTTTAGTTTTATTCTGAAACGCTAGTAAGTCTGCTTTAGCAAAATATTTAAGAGCTGTTTGCGTACTGTCATCCCATTTATTATCAGAAATCAGCAGCTTTAAATCCAAAGCATCATTAGCAATAAGTTGAGAGGCAGAAGCTTTTAATACTTTAAGTTGGGATTCTGCCCATTCAAAATCTCCTTTATAATAACTTGTTTTTGCAATTTTGTATGACGCCTCTTGTGCAAGTGTACTATTCTTCAGACTTGTTTTTATCTGCGTGTAGAAAATAAGTGCTTCATTAAATTTTTCTTGAAGCACCAAAATATCTGCTAAACGCAGTTTTACCAAGCCTTCTTGATAAGGCGAAATATCTAATTTATAGGCTTTTTTTAGAAACTCAGAGGCCTTGTCAGGCTGATTATAATTAAAAGCTAAAAACTGACCATACGACAATTGAAGTGCTAGGGTCGATGCGTATTCTCCAAAGGTCTTAAATAGCTCTAAATATTTTTCATTAATGGCATCTAGGGCTTTCTTAGTTGCCGTTTTGGCTTGTATTTCTAAAATAGATTGATGTGCTAATAGCAACACATCTCTTTCTTGAGCGGCTGCTATAATATAATTAAAAATAGCAGTCGCAGTTCCGGTGTCTCCGTCGTCTTTGGCTGTAATGGCTAGATCTATAATTCTATCTAGACTCTCAGGATTTCTTTTGTATAAAGCTTTCTCTTGCGTAAAAGACTTATTATATTGTTTCTCCTGGACATAGAGCCAACTTAGTAAGTCATACCAATACGCATCAGGACTCGTTTGAATATATTTTAATAACAAAACCCTTAGAGATTTATTATTTTCACTGTCCTTGTTTTCTGAAATGAATTGGCTTAGATTTCGTTTTATATTATTTAAAGTGCTTGGTAGATATGCAACATAATCAAGATAACTTGAAAACATATTTTTCACATCACCCAAATCGCCATAAATACGTGCTAATTGAATACTAAAATTCTTCTCAGGTAATAATTCTGAAGCCTTTGTATAAGCTTTTATAGCTTGCGGTAATAACGAATGTATTTCAAAACGCTGACCAATTCCATAAATATAGTTTGGTTTTGTTGTTAAAGCATTAATTGCTTCATTATAGAGTGCTTGGGCTTTTATATCATTATTAGATAATTGGTAATTGTAACCCAATTCTACCACTAGCACTGGAATTCTATTCCTTTTTAGACGGTCTTCTATAACTACTTTTGCACTATCATATTGTTCTAGTTGTTGGTGCGTTTCAACAATTTTATAGAAGTAATTATAGGCGTATGGTTTTTGTTTGTAAAGGGTATTGTAAAGAAAAAGTGCCTTTTTAAAATCACCCTTTTTAAAATAACCATCAGCCATATTTAGAGTATCGTTATTGGTACGTAATAACTGAGCACTACTAAAGGCGTAGGTTGTTAAAAACAGAAAAAGGAAAAATTTCTTAAACGTCATAGGTGTAAATATAACAAATGGTAGTTTTAGATATTGCAAAGGCTATCATAAAAAATGCCCAAGTAAACTTGAGCATCATTTTATGTAATAGTTTCTGTATATTTAATTAACTGATACTATCAAAACCAGTATAAGGAATTAATACTTCAGGAATTCTAATACCGTCTTCTGTTTGGTAATTTTCTAAAATACTAGCTAAAATTCGAGGTAACGCTAATGAACTACCATTTAGCGTATGAGCCAGTTCGTTTTTACCATTGCTATTTTTAAAACGAAGTTTTAATCTATTAGATTGAAAACTTTCAAAATTAGAAACCGAAGAAACTTCTAACCAGCGCTCTTGGGCTGCAGAAAACACTTCAAAATCGTATGTTAATGCTGAGGCAAAGGTTAGGTCACCACCACAAAGTCTTAATATACGGTATGGTAACTCCAACTCTTTTAAAATATCTTGCACATGAGCGACCATGCCATCTAAGGCATCATAAGATTTAGAAGGATGTTCTACACGAATAATTTCGACCTTATCAAACTGATGCAAACGGTTAAGCCCACGAACGTGAGCGCCATAGCTTCCTGCTTCACGTCTAAAGCAAGGTGTATAGCCGGTAATGCCAATAGGAAGTTCACTTTCGTTTAGAATTACATCTCTGAAGATGTTAGTTCCTGGTACTTCAGCTGTTGGAATTAAATATAAATTATCTTCCGTAACATGATACATCTGGCCTTCCTTATCTGGTAACTGTCCTGTCCCAAATCCAGAGGCTTCGTTGACGAGATGCGGTAGTTGATATTCCGTATAACCTGCATTGGTATTTTTATCTAAAAAATAGGTAATTAATGCACGTTGCAATCGGGCACCTTTCCCTTTGTAAACTGGAAAACCAGCTCCCGTAATTTTATTACCCAATTCAAAATCGATGATATCGTATTTTTTTGCCAATTCCCAATGCGGAAGTGCATCATCCTTGAGATTTGGGACAATCCCATCTCTTAATGTTTCGAGATTATCTTCGTCAGAATTTCCAATAGGAACTATCGGGTTTGGAACGTTTGGTATTTTATAAAGTAACTCATTTAATGCATCTGCCTTATCATTGAGTTCTTGCTCAACAGTTTTTATAGTTTCTTTTAACTCAGAAGTTTTTTCTTTAAGTGCGTTAGCTTTCTCTGCTTGCCCTGATTTAAACAAAAGGCCTATCTCTTTAGATAGGGTATTCATTTCGGCTTTGGAAGCGTCTAGAGTTGTTTGTAATTCACGACGTTTTTCGTCATAGACTAAAACATCATTGACCATCGATGTAGCATCAATATTTCTGACAGCCATACGTTTTATGATGTCCTCACTATTTTCTCTAATGTAAGAAACTTGTAACATAGTTACGATTTTAAGGCACAATACAAGTGTGCAATTATAAAAGCGTAAAAGTAAAAAGATTTTATGGCTGGTGAAACAATTAGTACCCTATTTTGAAGGTAATAACCAAGTATGGTGCTTAAAATGATTCCATTGTACTTGAGCCAAATCAATATCAGGATTTACGAAGCGTTTTGATGGCTTGCCATTGACACTTAAGTATGAGGTGGCGTATATTGAAACAGACATGCCTTCTGCTTCAAATTTCTGCTTCAAACGTTGGGAAAATTGCCAAATAAAGTCTGGTTTTGTTTTTACACCTCTTTGTTGTTTTTTAGTGAGATAATCATCAAGTTTTATGGGTATAACGTTATTGGTTTTATTATCTACTACCTTAAAATGAATACTTCCACTTTTTGCTCTGAGCATCATGCGCCATGACAAACGATGCCCTTCTTCGGTCCAAATGACTTGGTCTTCTATAAAATAATGACGTAGCGGAAGCGCTATCTGAATGCTAAAGTACACACCAAAACCAATTTTTAAAAGTGTTTTATAATTGGGTATATCTATCTTGTGTTCAGTGAATAATTCCTTCTTTTTTAAAAATACGTTTCTTACGGTTTTTGCATCAAAAAAGAACAGACAAAAGGCTAATGATAAAAAGGGAAATATACCTATTTGAAAAACAAAAGAATTAAACAAATGAAAAAATATAGAAGCATAAAACGCATACTTACGAGTCGGTTTGAATAATAGCAGCGGGATTACAAGTCCATCAAACAAAATACCCGAATAGGCAATAAAATAGTGCACGTAATTCTGTTGTAGCAACTCACCAATAATTGGGTAATGCGATTTGCTTTGCATGAGGAGCTTAATGACAGAAGCATCTAACCAATCGGGATATATTTTCGCTACAGACGCATACGTATAAACAATAAATAGTTGCACGATGAAAATCCACCGGCACCAATTGGGCATTGAAATCTGTTTAATTTTGGGATTGTATTTCGCATCCAATGATGCATACCTATTAGCTGGTAATACAACCATAATAAAACTGAGTAAAAACAAAAGATAATAGTGGTTATTATAGGAAGATTTTTGCATAAAATACGTGCCAGCCCAAAGTATGGCAAACCCAAGCATGTTCCATCGGTATTTGTAACCAACCATAATTAGAAGTCCAAATACTCCCATCACAATATAATAGACACACATCCAATCTCCAGGTAAGGGTTGCAGCCACTCGAAACCAATAAAACTAAATGTAAACTGGGGTTCTATAAGTGTTTTTTTTAGCCAGCCAGTAAAAATTGCTCCAACAGATTCTAAAAAGCATAGCAATCCAAAACAGATTCTAAAAACAATAAGAGAAGAATTGTCAATATGCTTAAAAAGAAAAGAATTCATTATATGGATTGAATATAGTCTAAGGCTTCTTTTTTATCTTTATTTAGCTGTTTTCTTAGAAGATCAATTGAGTCAAATTTACGCTCATCTCTCAGTCTTTTTAACATTTCAATTTTAATTTCATGTCCATAAATCTCTTCATTGAAATCAAAAAAATGAACCTCAATAGAGTGGGGCTTGTTCTCTATAGTTGGGTTAGACCCTATATTCATCATGCCATAATAATAAAAGTCTTTGATTATTGCCTTTACGACATAAACACCATCTTTAGGAATTAGCTTATAATCTTCTTCTATATAGATGTTGGCCGTTGGAAAATTAAGTGTACGACCAATTTTATGACCTTTTATGACTTTGCCTGTCAAGACATAATTATAGCCCAAATAGGTGTTGGCTAAAGTCACATTACCATTAAATAAAGCGTTTCTAATTTTTGTAGAACTTACCGTAACGTTTTGAATGTCTTCTGCAGAAATCTCCTCGATTTTAAAATCGAATTCCTCTGCAAATTTCTTCAAATCATTAATATTAGCACTTCTGTTTTTGCCAAAATGGTGATCGTATCCAATAACAATTTGTTTAGCATTGAGTTCATCTATTAAAATACCCTTAACATAATCTTCAGCTGATAAATTAGAAAATTCTTTGGTAAATGTTTTTACGCAAATCAGTTCTATGCCAAACTGTTCTAGCAATAATTTTCGTTCTGAAATGGTGTTCAGTAATTTTATGGTTTTATCTTGATGCAATACCATTCTAGGGTGCGGAAAAAATGTCAATACACTTGGAATAAAACCATTTAATTTAGAAAGCGTAACAACTTTCTCTAGAATTTTTTGATGCCCAATATGTACGCCGTCAAAAGTACCTATTGTTAAAGTTTTAAAGAATTGACCATTATTCAAATGCATTGTCAGAAATTTTTGATTTTTGTTAAGGAATTGTGAAAAAAAAAGTCTAAATTTGAAATTAATTTTTTAAAAACTAATAGATTATATGACAGAAAAACTACTATTAATTTCCCAAAACACTAACATTCCTACTCTTTTTATATAACATCAACCGTTGAAACTCTATATCAAAGATACTATTGTTTTGTTAATGAGCTTCAATATTTATATTAATTAAATTCACTTCAAATGAAAAAAAATCTTTACTTTTTAGTAGCTGCTTTTTTCTTGATTACAACTTCAGTTATAGCACAAGAACGTACCTGTGCTTCAGCTGAATTGTTAGAACAGCAACTGCAAGAAAACCCTGATCATGCTAAAAATTTGGCAAGATTAGAGACATTAACTCAGCAGAGGGCTGCTAATCCAAACATTCAGGCTAGAACAGGAAATATTCTGTATGTACCTGTAGTGGTACACGTAGTTTATAATAATGACGATCAAAATATTTCTGATGCTCAAATCCAATCTCAAATTGATGTCATCAATAAAGATTTTAGAGGTTTAAATACTGAGTTTCAAAACATTCAAGATAATATTTGGCCACAAGCGGCTGATATGGAGATTGAATTCTATTTAGCTCAATTAGATCCAGATGGGAATCCAACTAATGGGATTACAAGAACTCAAACAGATGTTACTGGGTGGGGTTTTACGGATGCTATGAAAAGTTCTGCATCAGGCGGTCAAGACCCATGGGATACGACAAGATATTTTAACTTTTGGACTGTAAACTTTACAGGAGGTTTATTGGGCTTTGCTCAATTTCCTGGTGGTGATCCTTCAACAGATGGGATTGTTATGGGGGCGCAATTTTTTGGGTCATCCGATGATGATGTAAATAATGATTTCTTTTTACAAGCACCATTTGATAAAGGAAGAACAACAACCCATGAAATGGGTCACTTTTTTAATTTAAGACACATATGGGGAGATGGACCATGTGGAGCTGATGATTTTGTTGATGATACCCCAGAAGCGGATGCTTCTAATGGAGGATGTCAAGTTGGCTCATCATCTTGCGGGTCTTTAGATATGGTTGAAAATTATATGGACTACAGTGATGATGCTTGTATGGGGTTATTCACTGAAGGTCAAAAAAACAGAATGCGTGCTACTTTAGAGCCAGGCGGACCGCGTGCTACTTTAGAGCAACCACCATTTCCTTTTGCATTAAATTTTGATGCAGGAAGTGAAAGTGTAGGCGCTTGTACTACCGATAGCGCCGTATATAACTTAACTTATAGTGTTATTGATCCAACATTTACAGATGAAGTTAGTTTCTCTGTAGTTTCAACGCTTCCTACTGGTGCACTAGCTACATTTAGTCCATCATCTGCAACTGCAGACGGGACTTCAGTAACATTAACAATTTCTAACTTAGGAGGTGCGGATATTGGAAATTATGAAATTGATATTGAAGCAACAGATGGCAATGATAATGTGCCAAGTGGTACATTGCTAGATATCTATAGTGCTTCATTTGATGCACTTACAGTGTCTTTTCCTGCAGATGGTTCTACAGACCAAAACCCTTCTGCAACTCTTGAATGGGTTGATGATATAAACGCTGCGGCTTACGAAGTAGATGTTGCAACGGATGCAGCTTTTACAAATGTTATTGCTTCAGGAGTTCCTAGCATGCCAGAATTTGAAGTTTCCTTAATGAGTGAAACGACTTATTTTTGGAGAGTTAGATCAGTAAACGATTGTGGTAATGGTGCTTTTGTGTCTGCGAGTTTTACAACTGGAAATGTTAGTTGTGTGAACAGACCTTCTACAGATACACCAGTTGGTATTCCAGACGGTTCAGGATTTTTTGGTCCAGTAAATGGTCCTCCAGGAATTTCTAGCTTATTAGTTACAGATGCCATCAACATAACAGATGTTAACGTAACAGTTAATATTTCACATTCGTTTGTGTCTGATGTCACTTTAATTTTAACTAGCCCTGCTGGTACGGAAGTTGTGTTATTTTCTAATACGGGAGGTAGTGCAGATGATTTTGTTGATACGGTTTTTGATAGCGATGCTACAGAAGCTATTTCAGATGCCTCAGCACCATTTACTGGGACTTTTACTCCGGTAGGAGATCTGTCAACTATAGTTGGTGAAGGTTCAGGAGGTGTATGGACTCTAACTGGATTAGACGCTTTTGGTGGAGATGTTGGTACTATTAATGACTGGTCATTGGAAATATGTGGTGCAGTACAGCCAGATGCAGATAGTGACGGTATTGCAGATGCTGATGACAATTGTCCTAATACAGCAAACTTAGATCAAGCAGATTTAGATGATGATGGTATAGGAGATGTATGTGACGTAGATTTAGATGGCGATGGCGTAGCAAATGCTGTTGATAATTGTCCTGAGACTGCAAATCCAGATCAAGCAGATAGCAACGGAAATGGTATTGGCGATTTATGCGATATAGAATGCTTAGACTATGATTCTACGGACATACCATTAGATATTCCAGATAATACAGCAGCAGGGATAAACTCATCCATGTTAGTCAACTTAGCAGCCACTGTTAATAGTGTAGTAGTAACATTAGATATTACGCACACTTTTGTAGGTGATTTAACAATTACGCTTACTAGTCCAGCAGGGACCTCAGTTGTGCTTGCTAGCGAAGTCGGTGGCGGCGGTGATAATTATACTGGTACTGTTTTTGACAACAATGCAGATACGCCTATTGCTCTTGGGACAGCACCATTTACAGGAACTTTTCAGCCAGAAGGAGATTTATCCGTATTTATGGGCGAGCCTAGTGGAGGTGAGTGGTTACTTAATGTGGCGGATAATGCTGGTGAAGATACAGGTTCCATAGTCAATTGGTCGATGGAAGTTTGTACTATTTTACCTCAGCCAGACGCTGATAGCGACGGTATTGCAGATGATGTTGACAACTGTCCAGATACAGCAAACACCGATCAGGCAGATGATGACGATAATGGTATAGGTAATGTTTGTGACACTGATAGAGACGGCGATGGTGTTCTTAATGAAGAGGACAACTGTCCTGACACCTTTAATCCAGATCAAGCAGATTTAGATAACGATGGCCAAGGTGAAGCATGCCAAGAAGTATGTGACTCTGCAACATCTGAAGATACACCGATAGTAATTGTTGAAGATCAAGACGGACCTCAGGTGTATATATCAGAAGTCTTTGTTGAAGATAATTTCATGATTGAAGATATAAATGTAACTGTAGATATTACCCATTCATGGAATAGTGATGTACGAATTGCTTTAATTCCACCATCAGGTATAGATGATTTTATTTTCTTATCATTTGAAAACGGTGGTTCTTCAGATAATTATGAAAATACAGTGTTTGATGATGATGCATCGGCGCCAATAAGCTCTGGCTCGGGTCCTTTCGCAGGCTCTTTCATTCCAGATGAAGCATTATCAACGTTTAATGGCACAATGTCAAGAGGTACTTGGGGACTTGCGGTAATAGACATGGTCGACGGTGACGGAGGTTCATTTAACTCTTGGTCTATTGATATTTGTGGTCTTGTAGACCCAGATGATTTCGATGGCGATGGTACTTTAAATGATGTAGATAATTGTCTACTCACATATAATGAAGATCAGGCCGATAATGATGGTGATGGCATTGGAGACTTATGTGATGACGATGATGACAACGATGGTGTTTTAGATGTTAATGATAACTGTCAGTTTACGGTTAATCCAAATCAAGCCGATAATGATGGTGATGGCATTGGAGATGTTTGTGACCCAGATGATGACAATGATGATGTATTAGATGAGGATGACAACTGTCCATTTACGGCAAATACAGATCAGGCAGATATTGATTTAGACGGAACCGGAGATGTTTGTGATGGGATAACAGCCAATGATGTTTTATCACCAAACGGAGATTCAATTAATGATACTTGGACGATAGTTAATATTCAAAGATTCCCAGGAACTAAGGTGCAAGTCTTTAGTAGATGGGGCGACGAGGTGTTTACATCTAACAACTACAATAATGACTGGAACGGTACTGGACCTGGAGGTAAAATATTACCAGCAGGATCGTATTACTACATCTTAGATCAAGGTGGTACAGGAGATACAATCATTAAAGGTTGGTTAGTAATCATATTCTAAGAAGGCAGATAAATTAATTTAAATCAAAACAATGAATTTTCTTAAAAACTCAATAAAAATAGGTGCGTTGTTGTTCTTTGGAGTTATGTACGCTCAACAACAACCAAATTATGCACTGTACAGATATACAATGAACGCTATCAACCCTGCTTATGCAGGGGCTGATGGTGTATCAAGACTAACAGCTAATTTTAGAAGTCAATGGATTAATGTTAATGATGCGCCTGAGACCCAAACGTTATTTTTTGAAACTGCTTTAAGTGATAAGGTGGGATTAGGTTTAAGTCTTGTTAATGATGAAGTGTTTGTTGAGAACAACACTAGTTTTATGATAGACTTTTCTTATAAGCTGCAGCTTAATGACGCTACAAATTTATTCTTAGGAATTAAGGCTGGAGGAAGTACTTATAACTTTGATCGTGGAGGATTAGCTAATTTAGCTTTTCCAGTAGATCCAGCATTAGGAAATCTAGACACTGGATTTAGACCAAATGTTGGTGCGGGGGCTTATTTAGTTAATGACAAGTATTTTGTGTCATTATCTATTCCAAGTATACTTTTAAGTGAGCGTATTAATTTAGAAAATGGACGTCTCACAACAGCTAATGAGAAAACACATTTTTATCTGTCAGCAGGATATAACTTCGATATCTCAAGTGGATGGGAGTTTAGACCATCGGCAATGGTAAGAACTGTAAGTGGAGCGCCTATTGCAGCGGACTTAACAGGTGCTTTTAGATACAATGAGCGTTTTGAATTAGCAGGAATGTATAGAACCACTGGAGGTTGGGCTGGAATGCTAATGTTTAACTTAGCTGATTGGATGGATGTAGGTTATGCTTATGAAGGGTCTTCAAGAGAAGTTTTAAATAACACTAATGATGGAACTCACGAAATTTTAGTTCGTTTTAGTTTTCCAAAAGCTAACTAGAATTAATATACTAAGTATAAAAAAGCCTCTCATTTGAGAGGCTTTTTTTTATTTTCCGTTACACGTATTCATGGTGTTTTTTATTCCAGATAGTACAAAAGATTTTATAACTTCAATAGATTTGTCAAGCCTTTCAGGTAATTTATTTTCTTCTTCTTCAGACCATTCTCCTAAGACATAATCCACTTGTTTCCCTTTTGAAAAAGTATCGCTAATACCAAACCTAAATCTATTGTAAGCGGTGGTTTGTAATTTGTCTTGAGTATCTTTTAAACCGTTATGACCACCATCACTTCCTTTAGTTTTTACGCGAATGGTTCCAAATGAGAGATTGAGGTCGTCCGTGACTACTAGTAAGTTTTCTAAAGGAATTTTTTCTTTGGTTAGCCAATATACTATAGCCTTTCCGCTTAAATTCATATAGGTGCTTGGTTTTAAGAAAATAAAAGTTCTTCCTTTTAGTTTGTAGGTCCCAATATCACCAAGCTTATCTGTGGCAAATGAAAAATCTTCAGATTTAGCGAAGGCATCAAGTATTTTAAAACCAATGTTATGTCTTGTGTTTTCATATTTGTCACCAATATTTCCCAAGCCAACTATTAAGAATTTTTTCATCGGGTCAATTTTTTCTTTTGGTTTAAAAAGGTCGGTCAACCATTTCAACATAATAATTGTATTATTTATTCAAAAATAAAAAAGCATCCTGAATAACAGAATGCTTTTTATCGTATCATAAAAGAAATAATTTCCTTTATTCTTGAGTCGCTTCAGTTGCTTCAGTTGCTGGAGCATCAGTTGTAGCTTCTGTAGTTTCATCATCTTCGTCTTCATCCTCAGCATCTACTACTGCTAATCTACTACGTCTTACTTGACAAACAACAACATTGTCTGGGTGTAATAATTTAAAGTCATCATTCTGTAATTCAGAAATATAGAATTTACTACCAATTTTTAAAGGCGTAATATCAATCTCTATAAACTCTGGTAATTTAGAAGGGATAGCTTTTACTCTTAATTTTCTGTAAGGAACTCTTAAGTTACCTCCATTTAAAACACCTTTTGATGTACCAACAGTTTTAACAGGAATTTCCATAGTAATTTCCTTGTTTTCAAAAATCTGATAAAAATCAATGTGTAAAATTCTATCTGTTACTGGATGAAACTGAATGTCCTGCATTACTGCATTGTAAGATTCTCCATTATTTAAGGCAATCACAACTGTATGCGCGTCTGGAGTGTATACAAGTTTAGAGAATGCCAACTCTGGTGCAGAGAAATGCAATGGCTTGTCTCCTCCGTATATAACGCAAGGAACCTGACCAGCATTACGTAAGGCTTTTGTTGACTTTTTGCCTACGCTTTCTCTTTGAGATCCATTAATTGTAATTGATTTCATTTTTAAAAGTTTAATTTGTAATTATTTAAATACCTTTTTTTGAGGGTTGCAAATGTAATAATATATTACGAATTATCCTTTTTTAAATTTCGTTTTTATAGAAAAGTACAATTACATGATGAATTTAGAACTAATTGACTTGTTGTAATGGACATTTTGCATCACTTCAGCAAAGAGGTCTGCACAACTTAAAACTCTCAGTTTTTTACTTTCTTGTGTCAAAGGTATAGAGTCGGTTACTATTAATTCTTCAAGCTTAGAGTTTTCTAACTTTTCATATGCACTACCAGATAAAATAGGGTGTGTACAAATGGCTCTTACACTCAGGGCACCACGTTCCATCATTAAATCTGCAGCTTTGGTTAATGTTCCTGCTGTATCTACCATGTCGTCTACTAACACTACATTTTTGCCAGTAACATCTCCAATGAGTTCCATATGAGAAATTACATTTGCTTTTGCACGTTGTTTGTAACAAATTACAACATCGCTTTGTAAAGCTTTAGAATAGGCATAGGCACGTTTGGAGCCACCCATATCTGGTGAGGCAATAGTGAGGTTACCTAGATTTAAAGATTTTAAATAAGGTAAGAATATGGTTGAAGCAAATAAGTGATCTACTGGTTTTTCAAAAAATCCTTGAATCTGATCAGCATGCAGATCCATTGTTATAATACGTGTAGCCCCGGCAGCTTCTAACATTTTGGCCACGAGTTTTGCAGCGATAGGTACACGAGGTTTATCTTTCCTGTCCTGTCTTGCCCATCCAAAATATGGTAAAACTGCAGTAATATGTCTTGCCGATGCACGTTTTGCGGCATCAATCATCAGGAGCATTTCCATTAGATTTTCTGGTCCTGGATGTGTGGATCCAATAATAAATATTCTGGTGCCACGTATGGATTCTTCATAAGAGGGTTGAAATTCGCCATCACTATATCTGGATGTAATAACGTTACCGAGCTTGACGCCATAAGCTTTGGCAATTTGTTCTGCTAAATAACGGCTTTGAGAGCATGTAAAAATCTTCGCTTCAGTGGTTTCGTAAGGCATGAGTTGTGTTGTTGTAAGTTGTTTTTATTGAGGTCAAAGTTAGAAAATTATTTTGCGAGTTACGAATTATAATCCTTTGATTTTTACTTGTTTTTAGTCATTAATTTTTTCTATTTTTGCAGACCAATTTAAAAGCTCAAGTGGCGGAATTGGTAGACGCGCTGGATTCAAAATCCAGTTTCTTCGGAAGTGTGGGTTCGATTCCCACCTTGAGTACGAATAAAAACCTCAATCTGTTTATAATCAAATAGTTGAGGTTTTGTGTTTTATATATTTGTACGGTTATTGTACGGTGAATTACTCTTAGCCCAGAAAAAACCCAAAAAATCCCAACCAAAATTATTAGAACAATACCCCCACATCAATATTGAAGTCGTTTTCTCTTTTGAGGGTTTACTGTTAAATGTATATATAACCTTGGACTTAGACGTGTCTGTAGATATAAAATCCTTTTATGGGCTCTTTATTTATATTATTTGTTATCTTATTATTTTTACCATTTTGATTGATAATCAAAATCCAAGGATTAGTTTTATTATTTAAGAAAATAGATACCCCATCTTTATTTGAATCTGCGTTGATGTTGTAAATATTACTACCTAATTTTATTTTAATTAGCGCAGTATTTCCATTCATTCTATCTAAATCACCAATTGTACTAGATAGTTACAAATGAGAAAGAAAATATAAAAACGGTCAAAACTACTTAGTGTATCATATATAAATACCTAGTGCTTTTGACCGTTTATTTTATGAACTGTTTCTAACCAACAAAATGATTCTTTTTTGCTTGTTTTGGGTCATGGTCATAAATAAATTTATTACCCGTCCATCTTGCCATACACATCGTTAAAAGAACCGTGTCACCTTGGTTCCAATATCCTTCTATCAAATCCTCAATGACATGACCAATTACAACATATTCGTTCTTTTTTATGTCTTTAGGTAAAATGTATGCAGCAAATGGCAGTGTTGTCTTTAGAGGGAAGTTAGGTTCTGTCGCATCTAATGTAAGGAAAAATCAAATTTTTTATATTTACAACAAAAAAGATGTTCAAAGGTCACTGTTTTCCTAAAGCAATCATATTACAA
>ENA-OUOG01000986-OUOG01000986.1-marine-metagenome-genome-assembly--contig:-NODE-986-length-34579-cov-6.378819_pt1 | contig 34579 bp, 16 predicted proteins | sample MGYA00248635_ERZ508505 | MGnify/ENA primary metagenome ERZ508505 (study PRJEB26176, sample SAMN06267871) | marine metagenome | isolation source: Saanich Inlet, British Columbia, Canada | place: Pacific... | reverse complement strand
GCGAAGCACGGCCATCTGGAGGTGCTGATGTGGGCGCGCGAGAAAGGCTGCCGGTGGGACGTGTAGACGTGCACGCGCGCGGCGAGTGGTGGTCACCTCGAAGTGCTAAAGTGGGCGCGCGAGAGCGGCTGCCCGTGGGACGCGTGGACGTGCGCGTGCGCGGCGCAGGGCGGCCACCTGGAGGTGCTGAAGTGCGCGCGCGAGAAAGGCTGCCCGTGGGACGAGTGGACGTGCGCGCGCGCCGCGAAGCACGGCCACCTAGAGGTGCTGATGTGGGCGCGCGAGAAAGGCTGCCCGTGGGACGTGTGGACATGCAAGAACGCGGCGAGTGGTGGCCACCTCGAGGTGCTGATGTGGGCGCGCAAGAACGACTGCCCGTGGGACGGGGAGACGTGCGCATGGGCGGCGCAGGGCGGCCATCTGGAGGTGCTGAAGTGGGCGCGCGAGAAAGGCTGCCCGTGGGACGAGTGGACGTGCCATCGCGCGGCGTTTGGCGGGCACCTCGAGGTGCTGAAGTGGGCGCACGAGAAAGGCTGCTGGATGGACGAGTTGACGTGCTCGCGCGCGGCGAGGGGTGGCCACCTGGAGGTGCTGAAGTGGGCGCACGAGAACGGCTGCTGGTGGGACGGGGACACGTGCTTATTGGCGGTGAAGGGAGGTCACCTCGAGATGCTGAAGTGGGCGCTCGATAACGGCTGCGAGCTCGAGGTTTGCGAGCGGACGTGCCAGTACGCGGCGGAGGGCGGGCACCTCGAGGTGCTGAAGTGGGCGCGCGAGAACTACTTCCCGTGGACCTACGAGACGCGCCGCCTCGCGGCTAGGAAGGGATACGTCGAATCCTGAGCTTCGTGTCACCGCTGTCGTCTGTAAAATCGTACACGTACCTCCGAAGGTAGTACTAGCAGCTTTTCACTCGCTCGCGCTTCACCGGGCCGACGCCGCCGCCCCCGCGGTCGCTTTTTCCTCGCCCAGCAGCTCCCTGAGGACCCTCGCGGTGACCCTCTGCGCCACCCCCGAGACGACGGTCTCCACGAACCTCCTCGCCGCGGGGGTCTGCAGCGCGTCCGTCAAAGGCTGCAGCGCGTTGGGGTCGAAGCCCTTGCTGGAGGAGAGCATCTCCGTCACGCGAAGCACCTGCGTGCGGAGCGCCATCATCCGCGCCTCCTCCTCCGGCGAGCCCACCTTGATGGGGGGCAGCCTCTTGAGCTGCTCGGGCAGAAGCGCCACCACGGGCGCGAGCTGCTCGCTCCGCGCCACCTCCACGCTCTGCCCCAGCAGGAGCGCCTCCAGCACCTTGATCGCCTCCGCCTCCACTAACGGCCGCAGCTCGTTGATCTCGCCGGGCTTGTCCTCGCCGACGACGAGCTCGATCAGCGGCGGGATCACCTCCGAGCCGTTGTAGTCGTCGTTCTTGCTGCCCTCGCGCAGCAAATTCTCCAGCCGGTTCCAGCGGAACTGCTTGTCCTTGAACAGGAGCTCGGAGAAGGCGTCGCGCAGCTGCGGGCGCGGGTCCGTCAGCAGGCGCCGCGCCATGTACGGGTACGCCTTCCCCAGCACCTTAAACTTGGGGTCCGTCGAGAGCGCCAGTCCTTCAAGCACGGTGAGCGACCGCAGGATCAGCGCGTAGTACCCCGGCACGTTGAACGGGTACTGGTACAGCACCCCGCCCAGCCCGTCGGTGATGGTCTTGAAGTTGAGCTCCTCCACGGACGCCTCGAGCACGTCGTCGAAGAACGCCGCCAGCGCCGGGACGATGGGCGCGACGTCCACGCTCTCGTCCAGAAACTCCAGCGCGTAGTAGTCTTGCGCCATCGCCTCGTAGTCCCGGTTCACGAGGTGCACGACGTGCTCGATGATGGCGTACCGCGCGCGCTCGGGGGTCTCGCTCATCATCCCGAAATCCAGAAACGCGAGCTTACCCTCGGGCGTCGCCAGGAGGTTCCCGGGATGCGGGTCCGCGTGGAAGTACCCAAACTCAAGCAGCTGGCGCAGCGAGCACTGTATGCCGGTGTCCACCAGCTGCAGCACGTCCAGCCCCTGCGCCTTGAGCGCCTCCTGCTCGGAGAGCTTGGTGCCCTGGATCCAGTCCATGGTGATCACCTTCGGGGAGGTGTAGTCCCACTCGATCCCGGGCACGACGACGTCCGGCCGGTCGCCGTACAGCCGCGCGAACCGCTCGGCGTTCATCCCCTCCTGCACGTAGTTGAGCTCCTGGAACACGCGCGCGGCGAACTCGTCCACGAGCTCGACGATGCTGGTGTTCAGCGAGTCCACGAACGCGTCCGCCACCTTCGCGCCCTCGCGAATCAGGTGGAAATCCAGCTCGAGGCCGTCCGGGATGTTGGGGCGCTGCACCTTGAGCGCGACTTCCTTTCCGGAATCGCGCAGCGTCGCGCGGTACACCTGCCCGAGCGACGCGGCGGCGATGGGCGACGGCGTGATCATCCCGAACATCTCCTCCAGCGGTCTGCCCAGCTCGCGCTCGACGCAGTCGAACGCGTCCGCGTCCGAGAACGTGGGCAGCGCGTCCTGCAACGACGTGAGCTCGTCCAGGTACTGCGCCGGCAACAGGTCCGGGCGCGTCGAGAGCGCCTGGCCAACCTTCACAAACGCGGGGCCGAGCGCGGTGAGTTTCAACCGGAGCTGCGCCGCGCGTTTCTTGGCGTTCTTCTCGAAGTCGCCCCGCTGGTTGTCCATCGCCACGTCCAGCACGAAGCCCCCGAGCGCGGAGGAGATCTGCGCCACGCGCGCGAGCTGCTCGACCGGCCGTTTCGCGTAGTACCTCGCCGCGCGTTCGGGGTCGTATTCCTTCACCGCCTCGCTGCGTCGCAGCGCTTTTCGCTGCGCTTCCGTCATGGAAACCACGCCGTCCCCGACGCCCATGGAGGACACGACGCCCCTGACGGGGGGGAAATCGCCGAGGTCCGTCTCTTCCATCACCGGGGGTGCGGTGCTGGCGACGCGGGTCACCACGCTCCGCCTCGCGCGGTCCGCGTCCGCGGCGCGTCGCCCGCGGATGGGGGCTCGACACGCGCCCGCCACGACGGTCCCGGACGTGGAGGCGCTCGCGGCGCGCCCGCGCCGGGAAGAGCCCTCCGAGGTGCCGGAACGCGCCGCCGGGGCGGCGCGGGCCGAGCCCGGGAGGGAGCCCGCCACCGCGAACGCGTGACTCATCTCGTGTACTTCGCGTCCACCGAGGCGCGTCACGTACTGCGGCGTCGGGGGCGGATAGACCGGCTGATTTGTCGACGTCACGCTTTCCTGCGAGTCCGCGAAAGATTTCGCGCGATTCGGGCGACTCGATACCACAGACGAACCAGTCTGAAATTTATGTCATTTTTGCGACGGTGCGCGCCAAGCGAGACGACAGAGAAAAAGCGCGAGTCGTCGATTATTACAGTAAAACGTATCGCGCTTCGAAACGCCGAACGCCGCGCGACGCGTCGCCTACTCGGCGGCGGCGGTTTGCTTCTCCATCCCCGCGGTGGCCTCCTCCCAGGTGGCCCGCATGGCGCAGAGCTTGGTGACGAGCGGCAGCACCTCCGCGGTCTTGACGCGCACCTGCTCGCACGAGTCGCGCTCGCGCACGGTCACGGTGTCGTCCTCGAGCGAGCGGTGGTCGACGGTGACGGCGAACGGCACGCCGAGCTCATCCGTGCGCGCGTACCGCTTCCCCACGGAGACCGCGGTGGTGTCCAGCTTGGTGGACACGCCGTTCGCGCTGAGCTCGCGCGAGATGACGTTGGAGAGCTCGTTCATGCCCGCGTCGTTGAGCAGCGGGAAGATCGTGCACTTGATGGGCGCGATGACGGGCGAGAAGCGGAACACCGTCTTCTGCTCGTCGTCTTTCCGCACGTAGAAGGAGTGCTCGAACATGCAGTACATGATGCGCCCGATCCCGAACGAGGGCTCGATCACGGAGGGCGTGAAGTTGCGCCCCGACACCTTCTTGGTCTCCATGCCGATCTTCACCATCCCGGGAAGAAGCTCCATCTCGCCGGCGTCGGTGGCGAGCATCGCGCGACCGTCGGCGGCGATTTTCGCGTCGAGCGCGAGCGCGTCCTCAGCGCACAGCGCGGCGAGCGCGTCGGTCACCGCCTTGACGTCCTTCTTGAACGCCTTGCCCATGTCCTTTTTGTTGGGCTCCACGACGAGCACCTCCTCCATCTTGGGCTCGGCGAAGCGCTCGTGCGCGGTGAGCTCCGTGCCGCTCTTGGTGCTGTGCGCCTTCAGGTCGTACGCGCTGCGGTCGGCGAGGCCGACGCACTCGATCCACCCGTACGTGCTCTCGATCTCGGCGTCCCAGCAGTCCTCCGCGTAGTGCGCCATCTCGTGCTGCAGGTGCTGCCTGAACCGCAGGCGCGCGGGGTCGATGCCGATCTTGAGCAGGAACAGCTGCGTGCGCGCGATGAAGTACGCCAGCGTCTCGTTGGCGATGATGCCCTTGGCGACGGCGTCGCCCGCCGACATCGGGAACGGGCGCTTCACCGTCGCCAGCTGCGCGTCGCGCGAGAACAGCGAGAGCTCCACGTCCTTCACCTCCCCGAACCTAGGGTGCTCCTTGTGCTCGGGGTGCACGAAGTGCTCGATCTCCGCCTGCGTGAACTCGCGCACGCGGAGCAGACCCTGGCGCGGCGCGATCTCGTTGCGGAACGATTGGCCAACCTGCGCCGCCGCGAAGGGCAGCTTGCCGCCGTTGTAGTACAGCAGGTCGCGGAAGTTGACGAAGATGCCCTGCGCGGTTTCGGGGCGCATGAACCCCTTCTGCTGGCCGGACGGACCGATCTGCGTGGGGAACATCAGGTTGAACGGGTAGGGCGCGGTGAGGTCGTTCTTGGTCTCCGGCGCCTTGATCCCGAGCGACGTAATGGCGGCGCCCATCTCCTCGGGCGTGAACTCCTCGAGGCGCGCGAGCATGTCCTCGAGCTCCCTTCTTCGCTCGGGCGCGAGCATGGGATCCGCCATCATGCGCTCGAGGTTCTCCTCCACCAGGTGGTCCGCGCGGAAGCAGTCCTTGGTGACGACGTCGTTGACCATGAGGTCCGTGAAGCGGTCGACGTGGCCCGACGCCTGCAGCACCACCTCGGGGGTCACCGCCGGGCACTCCACCTCCAGCATCTGCTCGTTGAGCACGAAGTGCTGGCGCCAGAACGACTGCAGGTTGGACTTCACCGCGCACCCGGGCGGGCCGTAGTCGTAGAACCCGGCGACGCCGCCGTAGATCTTGAACGAGGGGATGTAGAACAGCCTCTGCTCCAGCGCGCCGCCCATCTTCGAGCGGAAGTTCTCCTTCTCCTTCGCCTTCTCGTCGCCGGCCGCCATGGCCTTCTTCACCTCCACGTCCAGGTCGATCTTGAGCTGCTTCAGCTTCTCGATCGCCGCGTCGATGGTCGCCTTCTCAGCCTTCTGAGCCTGTGAGTTTTAGCGGACGGAACGCGCGGGGTCAGTCGGGGGAACGGGACATGGCAGCGCGCGAGGTAAGGTCGGGGATCCGACGTTCCGTGAAATCGCCTAAAGGCGCGATCGGCGTGGCGGAGACGATAAAGAAAAGATCCGGGGAGCGCGCGCGTACCTTGAGCGCGCGGACGTCGTTGCCGGCGTCGTTCACCGCGTCCTGCATGGCCTGAAGCCGCGCGGAGTTGTCTTCGGCCATCTTGGGGCTTGCGTGCGAACCGCGCGGGGCGCGTGCGGAAGACAAGTGGCCGCGATTGCGCGACGCGCCGACTTTTTTTTTTCTTCCGAGAGAGCCGGACGACGCGCTCGGGCGTGAAGATCGGCCGATACCACGCCGAAAAAGCTGCATCGCGCGGTGACACGGGGCGGCCGGAGAAATAACGCCGCGACAGCTCGTCAACGCCGCGACCGGGGTTACAACGGGCGTTTTTTAGCCTCTCTGACTAAATGCTCAGTCGGCCCACTGGCCCGATTTGAACCTTCCGTAAAAAAATCGAGTTGTTCATTTTTTCGTTTTTTTGGTTTTTTGAACCGCGTCTGCGCCATGCGCGGCAGTAAGTCCTGCGCGCAGAAGCGGCAGGCACGCGCGACGCTCTGTACAGGACCGCGCGAGGACAGGACAGGCGAGTTGCGAAGGACACTTGCCAGCACGGATGGCGTCGCTCTCCACCTCCCCCGCCCTCACCGGCGCGAGAAGCGCGATGAGGCACAACGAGCCGAACGTGTCGTTGAAGTCCGGCATCGCACCGTTGCAGCGCCGCGCGTTCGTCGGCTCGCGCCGCGCCGCCCGGCCCGTGCGCGCCGCGGCCGGGCCCAACGGCACGCCCAACACGTGGGCGCCCTCCTCTAACGGGCGCTCGTACTCCCCCAACGGCGGGAACCTCGGCAACGTGCGCGACTTGTACGAGGGTGCGACCGGCCTCGACGTGCTCGCCATGCAAAAAGACCTCGTCGCGGAGGGTTTCCTCGGACGCCAACACGCCACCGGGTACGTCACATCCGAGATTTTTTCCCCATCTCTCCACAACCAGCGCGCGCGCGTGTCTCGCCTCTCCCCTCCCCGTCCCCGCGTGTCCGCATGCGCGCGCGTTCCCGCGCACCGCCGGCGAAAGCCCGCGTAGTCTTTCATCTTCTCAAACTAACTTGAACGTTGGCCGGACGCGTCCCCGCATCCTCGTCCCCACGATCCCCGCCGCGCAGCGTGTTCACGACCGCCACGCGCTCCGCCGTGGAGAAGCTCCAGCAGCAGTACGGCCTGCCCATGACCGGCATCTGGGGCTCGCTCGAGCGCAACGTGTTCGACGCGAACGCGCGCGTGCAGACCGCGCCGCCCGCGTCCGCCGCGGCGCTGTTGCCTCCGGACTACAACAGGACCACTTCAAACGTGTACTCGAAAGCCGTCGGCGCGGCGCCCGCCAGGGCGCCGGCGCCGGCGAAGCCGGCGGCGAGTTCCGGCGCCGTCGCCATCTCCGGGGACGTCACCGGGATCGCCGTCTGCGCCTCCGCGGGCTTCCTCACCGCCGCCGTGGTGAGCAAGGCGAACGCCGCGAGGCGCGCGAGGGCGCACCAGCCGCCCGGCCCCCCCGCCGGCGCCGTCGTCGCCTCCGCCTTTGAAAATATCGTCGCCGCCGTGCGCGGGCTCGGCGGCGCGCCGCGCGACCAGAGGAACCACAGGAACGGCTACTACGACGAGCTCGGGTACTTCCACGAGGAGCCCCTTCGCGCGCCGCCGCCCATGCACCAGGCGCACGAACGGGAACGGGAACAAAGCTGGTTCTCCCCCGACGCGACGCGCCCGGCCGGCCGCGACGACTTGACGCTGTACGGCGGCTACCCCGCGCCGCCGCCGCCGGGCCAGGACTTCACCGCGCGCGGCCCCGTGCGTCCCGGCGACCGCCGACGCAAGGACGCGGACATGCCCGCGGAGGACATGCCCGCGCACGCGCGTGGGTACCACCCGGCGTTCTCGCCGGGGGGTCCCGCGTTCGATCCCGACCGCATCGCGCCGCCCCCGCCGCCGCCCTCGACGCCGCCGCCGCCCGGCGCGGGCCACCGCGGGAAGCGCGGCGCCGGCGCGTCTTCCTCGTCGCGCGGCTACGGCGGCTGGGGCGAGGACCTCGACCTGATGGGCCGCGACGGCGCGCACCGCGACGGTGTGGGCTCGCTGGACGCCATGCGCGACGCGCGCAACCACGCGGGAGGGGGGGGCATGGCTTCCGGGTTCCGCGCGAGCAACGGCGCGGCGAGGCCCGCGTCGCGCACGCCGGCGTCGGTGCCTCCTTACGGCGATTGGGGCGGCGGCGGCGGCGCCTCCGCCGGGTTCGACTCGCGCGTCCGCGCCGGCCCCGCGGCCGTGCCCGAGTTCGGCGCGTCGGACACCCTGCGCGGCCTCGGCGCTTCCGCGCAGATGCCCAACCTCGCCAAGTCTGGCCTCGGGAACGGCCCCGCGGCGGCGATGCAGTCGCAGGCGGCGGCGGCGGCGACGGCGACGATGGCGCCTCCCGAGCCTCCTTCCGTGCGCCGCCGCCGCGAGGCGGCGATGCACAAGTCGCCCGGTCTGCTCAGCGCGATCGGCGACGGGCTGCGCAACCTCGCGGGCGCGCCCTCCGGCGCCGTGCAGCGCGAGCAGTCCGAGTTCACGGCGCGCGCGCAGCGCGAGCGCGAGCTCCTGGCGCAGGTTGAGCAGGCGAATGAGTACGCGCGCCTCGAGCAGAAGAAGCGCCAGCAGCTCGAGGCTGCGTACCAGAGCACGCGCAACGCTTTGAAGGAGGCGCAGAGCGCGCGCGAGGGGCTCAAGGCGCAGGAGACTGTGTCCCGGGAGATGGACTCCAAGATGCGCGAGCTGGAGAAGACGCTCAACCAGACCGCCTCCGGCGTGTTCTCCAAGGATGGCGACGCCTCGGCGCTGGCGACGCGCGTCGCCGCGCTTGAGAAGGCTTTGGCGAGCGCGGCGGCGTCCGCCGGCGCGACGGGCGGCGACGTCGCGGCGGCTGCGGCGATGACGCATCTGCAGGAGAAGGTTAAGGCGCTCGAGGCTGCTTTCTCGCAGCGCAACGCCACCGCGGACGCCGCCTCCGCCGCGCTCTCCAAGGTTGAGCGGCTCGCCGCGCAGGTGCAGAAGGACGCGGCGGCGGTTCCCGAGCTCCAGCGCCAGATGCAGGAGCTTCGCGACGCGATGTCGAAGACGCCCGGCGCGGCGGCGGCGGGCGGCACGATGGCTGTCAACGCCAACCTCAAGGACGTGACCGAGCGCATGCAGAAACTGGAGGCATCGTTGGAACACCTGCGCGCGAACCCCGCGTCGCTGGACGTGCTCTTCGCCAAGGTGAGCGCCGTGGAGGAGGGTCTGGCGGCGACGGCAAACGGCTCCTCCAAGGCGATTGACGAGCTCTCGCAGAAGGTGCGGAAGCTGGACGGCGGCGCGAACGCGCCTGCTTCCGCCGGCGCCTGGGGCCAGACCCCCGTGCAGGCGCCCGGCGTGAACAACGTGGTGACCAACTTCCCCCCGCCCGCGAAGGACGCGAAGAAGCCCAAGCCCCCGCCCGGGTTCAAGCCGCCCGTCCCGCCCGCCGCCGACGCCAAGCCCGCGACGCCGCTGCCCGACTTCACGCCAGCCTTTTCGGTCAAGGCGGATGCGCCGGCGCCGGCGACGCCGCCCGGCTGGGGCGAGAAGCAGGCGCAGGCTGCTTCCCCCGCGCCCGCGGCGCCCGCGGTGGACACGTCCAAGCTCGGCTCGGACTACAAGGTGGAGGAGGGCACTCTGCCCCGCATCGCGACCGGGCGCGAGGTGCTTCTCCAGGGGTTCAACTGGGAGTCGCACAAGTTTGACTGGTACAAGCTGGTGGGCGAGCGCGCCGGCGAGATTGCCGACGTCGGGTTCACGCAGATCTGGCTCCCGCCGTGCACGGACTCGCTCGCGCCCGAGGGGTACCTGCCCCGCGACCTGAGCTCGCTCAACTCCAAGTACGGCGACGAGGCTGGCCTGCGCTCGCTCATCGCGACGCTGCGCGAGAAGAACGTGCTGCCCGTGCTTGACGCCGTGCTGAATCACCGCTGCGCGACGCACCAAGGCGCCGGGAGCAAGTGGAACAAGTGGGAGGGGTGCGGGTTCATGGACTGGGGCGAGTGGGCCATCACGAACACGCAGCCTGATTTCCAGGGCCAGGGCGGCGGTCCCACCGGGGACGAGTTCCACGGCGCGCCCAACATCGACCACCGCAACGACAAGGTGCAGGAGTCGCTGTGCAAGTGGATGAACTGGATGATGAACGACGTCGGGTTTGGCGGCGTGCGTTTCGACTTCAGCAAGGGCTACGGCGGCGAGTTCGCCGGGCAGTACACGCGCGCGTGCATGCCCGAGTTCGCGGTGGGCGAGTACTGGGACACCTTGAATTACGGGCAGGGTTTGGAGTACGACCAGGACGCGCACCGTCAGAGGATCGTGGACTGGATCGACCAGACGGGCGGCATCGCCACCGCCTTTGACTTCACCACCAAGGGCATCCTGCAGGAGGCGTGCGGGAAGCACGAGTTTTGGCGGCTGGTGGACAAGAAGGGGCGCGCGCCGGGCGTGATCGGGCTTTGGCCCGGGCGCGCGGTGACGTTCATCGACAACCACGACACCGGCTCGACGCAGTCGCACTGGCCCTTCCCCTCGAACAAGGTGGGCATGGGGTACGCGTACATCCTGACGCACCCGGGCACGCCCACCGTGTTCTGGGACCACTACTTTGACTGGGGCGACGACTTGAAAAACCAAATCAAGAGCCTGCTCAAGGCGAGGGACGACGCGGGGATCCACTCGCGCTCGAAGCTGGAGATCGTCGCCGCGACGGACTCGCTGTACGCCGCGCACGTCGGGGACAGGCTCGCCGTGAAGCTCGGCGGGGACTGGTCGCCCTCGGGGGGGGGCTGGGAAGCCGTCGCGTCGGGCGACGGGTGGTGCGTGTGGACGAAACAGTAGAGCGGAGCGTCCGCAAAAAAAGACAAAAAGTTCCGGCGCGTCTCGGCGCGGCGCGGAACGACGGAAAAAAAAAGGGTGAGGAGGGAGAAAGCAAGACTCTCGAACGTCGAGGGAACCCTAAGAACTGGCGCGGACGGGATAAAAAACGAACGTCCCGCGCCTTTTGTTGGGAATCGCCGTAGGCTTGCGAGATGCGCGCGCCCGTCGCGGCGACGACGACGCGTCATTTCGTGTATCAGTATGTTGGAAGTTATTTTTATGAAACGTATTCACTTTAATGACAACGACCCTCTGCTCGCGCACCCGAGCAACGCGAGGTACGCCAACGGCACGAACGCGTTGTCGGACTGCTCCGTCGCGGTCTCCAGCCACGCCGCCCCCAGGCTCGCCGGGAGGATCGCGCGCCAGGAGACCGCGTCCCCCGCGCTCGCGCGCCACAACGCCCACGACGCCGCCGCGTTCGCCGCCGCGCCCGCGAACGCGCCTTCCGCGGTTTTCCTCGAGTGCCGAAACGCCGGCGTTTTCCCCAGCCGCACGCCCACCACGGACGCGCACGTGTCCCCTATCCCCACAGCTATGATCCCGGCGAAGGGCCCGAACGTAGCCACCGCGTCGTGCCGCGCCGCGCCGAGGGACCCGCGCGTCAGCCACAGCGGCGCGGCGACGGCGACGAGCAGAGAGACGTGGCTCAAAACCACCGTCGCGCCCCCCGCGTCCCTGTGATCGAGGAACTTTTCGAACAGCGCGTCGATCGTCTCTCCGACCCGGACGGGACCCCCGAGCGCTTTCGGCAAACGCACCGAGGCGCCGCGCGTCCGCACAACCTCCAGCGCGGCGAACGCCGCGAGCGCGACGGCGTACGCGGCGGCGAGAGTTTCGCGCGACACGAGCCCGTTTATCCGTTCCGACGCGCCGCACAGCGGCGGCGCGAACATCGCCGCCGCCAGGACGTGGTACGCCTTGCGAAGCACGACGGTGGGCACGCGCGCGTTTTTGTTTCCGTTTTTCGGGACAAACGCGACCACACAGACCGTCCCGAGAAACGCCGTCAACCACAGCCTCGCGGTTCGGAACGTCGACGCGCGCTCCAAAGACAGAAGCCGCCGCGCCAATCGCGTCGCCGCGTCGTCGCCTCGCGCGTCGCGCGAGACGTACTCGAACCAGAGGAGCACCGCCACCAACAGCGCGGCTCCGAGGCGTTCGCGCGCGTCGAACCGGAACGCGCGGTCGGAGAGGTGCGCGCGGTACGAGGCGCGCGCGGAAACCCGAGAACCCGAGGCGCGCCGGCGCGCGCCGCGAGGAAACTGTTCCGAGGGCGCCGGCGCGGCGGCGAAAAAACCGCACGCCGCGAGCGCGCCGAACAGCACGAGCAGGCTCGTATCATCGTGGCGCTCGTAGAGGTGACTGGGGAGCCATTCCATTCGCGGTATCGTTCCCCGCTCGAGCGCGACCGCCGCCGCCGCCGCGGCGGCGGCGGCGGCGGCGAGCGCCGCGCTCTGCGCGACGAGCGCGGCTTCCGCTTTGGACATGACGTTTGGGAACATGGAGGGGAGGGTTGACGCGAGCGCGACCGCGGGGATGGCGTTGGCCAACACGCACGCGCCGAGCGCGGCGTGCGCCGTGAGCGAAGCCCCCTTGGTTTCCATGAGGCGCGTCGAGGCGGCGGCGGCGCACGCTAGGGCTGCGAGCACCACCACCGATGCGCGAGACGCGTCCGGGACGACGCGCCGGAGGATGGCGACATCGCGCGCGAGCATCAGCGCGCCCGCCGTGACGCAGGTCCAGAGCGCGAACGCGTCGCGCGGGGTCATGCCATCCGGCGTGCGCGCGGCGAACGTCCAAGGCAGGGAAAGCAGGCCGAGGGTGGCGCTCGCGTCCACGCCCGGTCTCGCGTCGGGCGCGGGGGACCACGCGCCGAGAGCGTCCGCCGCGAGTGCCCCCGCGCCGAGCCCGACGAGCGCGAGCGCCTCCGGCGCGTGCGTCTCGCGAAGCGTCCAGGCTGCGAAGAGCGTGATGAACGCGACGATGGCCATCTCGGGCGCCCGGGACGGCGCGTCGCGCCCGGCGGCGCGACGCCTCGCGGCCATGCGCGCCGGAGGACTGGCCGATGTCGTCTCGGAGCGCGCGACGAAAGAATCTCAGACGAAAACAAATGACAGACGTGTGCGATACAAGTCAAGCGCGCTTCTCTACGCCGCGTTCTCGGCTTGTTTCCTGGCCGCCATCTGCGCTTGGATCACCGCCATGCGCGCCTGGATGGCCTCCTCCTCCTTCGCCTTGGCCTGCGCCTGCGCCTTGGCCTGCGACAGAGCCACCGCGGCCGGCTTGCCCGAGCCCGTCGCCGCCACCTCCGCGGACGTCGTCTCGGGCTCCGCCGTCGTCGCCGCGGTTACCTCCGTCTTTTTCTCAGCCTCCGCCGCCGCGGGCTTTTCCGTCGCGGGGCTTTCCGTCACCGCGGGCGCGGTGTTCACGACGGGCACCGACGTGGTTTCCTGCAGCGACGCGGGCAGGGTCATGCCCGCGGCCTGCGCGGAGATGGCGTTCGCCGCCTGGATGCCCGCGCTGCGCTCGGCGGCGAGCTTGTCGGCGGCCATCGTCGTCGCCGCCTCGTCAAACTTGGTCACCACCGTCGCAACCTTGGCGTCGCGCACGTTGTTCTGCTTGACGTTCTCCACGGCGCTCGCCGCGGAGGTGGACTTGGACACCGCGTCCACCACGTTCGCCTTGGCGCGCACAGCCTCGGTCTTCTGGAACTGCGCGTCGTACTCGGCGCGGCGCGTCGCCAGGATGTCCTTCTTCAGCCGGTCGCGGCGCTCCTGCGACTTGGCGAGCGCGTCGGCGGCGTTCGCCAAACGCACGTGCGCGGCATCCAGCGCGTCCTTCGCCTTCTTGCCGGCGTCGGCCGCCGCGGTGGCGTCCTTGGCGGCGACGTCGGAGGCGTCGATGAACGTCTTCTGCTCGGCGTTGGAAGCCTTCTTGAGCTCGGCGTTGCGCGCCGTCTCCGCGTCCAGCGTCTCCTGCGCGGTTTTCTGAAACAGCGTCGCGTCGTCCAACTTCTTCTGGAAATCGGCGGCGGAGACGGCGAGGTCTCCAGCCTTGATTTCCTGCGACGTCGCCGCCGCGGTGATCTGCGCCATCTGCTGCGAGCGCTGCACGCCCTCCTGGAACGTCTCTTCGCCCACCACCGCCGCGTTCTTGGTCGCCTCGAGGTGCTCCTTCGCCGCCTTCGCCATCGCATCCGCCTCCGTCTTGGCGTCATCCGCCAGCTTCTTGGCGGCGGCGTACTTCTTACGCGCCTCCTCCGTCGCCTTCGCGGCGGAGGCGAGCTCAGCCTTGCGCGTCGCGACGAGCGCGGTGGACGCCTCGTACTCGCCGCGGGTCAGCAGGTACGAGCGCTTGTTCTCGGCGAGACCAGCCGTCTCCAACTTGGCGGTATCCTCCAGCGCCTCCGCCTGCGACCCGGCGGCGGCTTCGGCGGCGGCGGTGCGCACGTCGAGCTGCGCGTTTTGCTCCTCAATCTCCTTCTGCTGCACGTCCTGGTCCGCCTTGTTGGCCTCCGCCTCCGCGGCGGCGAGCCGGTCGGACGCCAGGTTCAGCGCGCGCACGTTCGCGGCGAGCTCCTCCTTGACGCCCTCGTTGTCGATGTACGCGCCCGCCTCGACGACGGCGGCGGAGGTGGTGTGCGTCTTCGTCACCAGGTTCTGGAAGGGCTCAACCACGCCGGCGGCGACGGCGCTCTCGTCGACGGGCTTCGCCGCGGGGACGGTCGCCGCGGGGACGGTCGCCGCGGGGACGGTCGCCGCGGGGACGGTCGCCGCGGGGGCGGTCTCCGTCGGGGCGGGGACGATGGGCGCCGCCACCGCCTCCTCCACCGCCGCCGCCGTCGCGGCGGGGCTGGAGGCGGAGAAGGCGGGAGCCGCCTCGGCGGTGGCCTGCCCGAGGCGCGCGGGCACGGCCACGAGCGATGCGCCGTTGGGGTGCACGGCGACGATGCCGGCGGACGCGACGACCGCGAGGGAAGCGGCGGCGGCTGCGGAGCGGGAGAGAACGGATGAAAAAAAGGCACGCGTTAGCGGTGGTGTTACACGGGATGAAGTGAGATTCGACCGACGCGAGACGCGCGAGACCGCAGCCGGGGTACCACGCCGGGGTCGAGGGGGTCGGACGTCTCGCTCGAACGGCTCGCGCGTCCGATCGATCGCGACCCCGTTACCGACGTCACCCGGACGTCACCCGTCGACGCGACGGGTGACGCGAGCGTCCGCGCGCCGTCGGTCGGAACTTCCGACGTGGGTGTTATTCGGAAATCGGGAGACGCACCCGCGAATCTCAGCGCGCGGCGCATCGACGTGCGAGACGGGCTCTCTTCGGGCTCATCTCCGACGAGGAGCGGGGAGTGTTCGCTTCCTAGAGCCATGGTGTGCCGCGTGCGGGAGCTCGCGAGGCAAGTAGGAGTGGGGTCCGGGCGCCCGACGATCGACCCAAGAAGCGCCGAGGAAAAAGTTCGGGTAGAAACGGGCGAGGTTTCGAAGTCCGAATCTTTTTACGTATGGGTTTCAGTCACAACAAGACATATTCCCATATTTGAAGACTGCGTGCGTGCTCATTTCACACTGGCTCGAAACCATGAGTGCGAAAATGTTCGTTTCGTCGTACGCTTCGTTGCCAAACATCGTCATGTCTCGGCCACGACGAGCAGCGCTCGGACGCGTCGTCGCCATGACGCGCGTCGACCCGAGCGTCGTGCGACGGAGGTGCGTCACGCGCGTGTCTCTTCGGATGAACCAGCCGCGAAACGCTCGCTCGGCCGACTGTTCCCCCGGCGCAACGCGTGTCGCGCGTCCGTTTCGCGTTTCGTTCCTGTGGTTCCCCTCGGCACCTCCCTGACGCCTCCCGTCCGACCACCGCGCGCGCAGGGTCCTCGAGCGCCTGCAATCGAGCGACGTGGAGATAGACGAGTCGGATCTCCCCGAGCTCCCGACGACCGCGCACCGCGCCGCCCCCCCGACGCACGTCCCCCGACCCGCGGGCCACGTCGGCGCGGCGCGCGCGAACGGCACGTCCCGAGCGGCATCTTCGGGAAGCGCGAGCGCGAGCGCGAGCGCGACTGGCGTCTCCGGCAGGACCGCCAGCTCCGGCGAGCTCGCGACTCGCGCGCGACTCGCGCAGAGGCCTCCGTGGGGACAGAACGGGTCGTCCAAGCCGGCCAAGGCGAAGCCCGCGACCTCCTCCTCCTCGCGCGGCGCGTCGCTCTCGCTGCTCAAGCGCGAAGCCGCGGAGGCGGCGGCGCGCCGCGACGCCGCCGCGCTCGACAAGCTAGACAAAGCGTCCACGCCCGCGCCCGCGCGAACGCAGGCGCAGAAGAGCCTCGCGAAGCGCAAGGGCGAGCGCAACGCGAGCGTGTACAACAGGCTGCTCCGCGAGTCGCGGCGCTCCGCGCGTGCGCCGCCGCGCCGCGAAGCCGACGGTCCACGCGACGCGCTCGGCGAAAGAGAAAAAGAAAACGACGCCTCCGCGGCGGGTTCGTTATCGTCGCGTCCCCGCGCGGCGCACACCGGGCACACCACCACGGAGGATGAGGACGGCGGGTACTGGGCGACCACCGAGCCGGAGGATGCCTGGACGACGGACGCGAACGAGGAAGGTCCTCGGAGCGAGAGCCGAGGAAGAGCGGGACCGGGACAAGCTACGGACGACGCGCGACGCGCGTGGCTCGACGCGGGCGAGAACCCGACGGCGAGCGACGCGGACGCGGACGCCGCCTCCGCCGCCGCCGCCTCGCCGTCGGTCACGTCGTTCCCGACGCCGCGTCCTCGCGGTTCGTCTCGCGCGCTCGTGGACGCCGAGCCGGACGAAAACGAGAGGGTCGTGGGTGAGGCGTCGGAGACGTCGGAGGGGGAGGACGAAGAGCGCGCGTCCGTCGCGTCTTCGTCCCCCGGCGAATCGTCGAATCGAATCGTCGCCGAGGCGCGCGCGGCGGCGTCGGAGGACGAGCGCCCCGCCGCCGCCGCCGCCGACGACGACGACTCGGCGTCCGACTCGGAAACCGACGAGGACTCGTTCTCGTCGGACGTGGCGTCCTTGACGCTCGGGTCGGAGGACTCGTTCGCGTCCGCCTCGCTCGAGCCCGAGGGGGAGGAGTCGGAGCCTGAGTCGGGCGAGAGCGCGGGGCGCGACCCCCACCCCGACGACGTGGACGTCGCGGCGACGCTCCGCGAAGATAACGTGGCTCTGCGTTCGAAACTGCGCGAGGCGGCGGCGGCGCTCGCGGCGTCCGCGCGCGAACGCGCCGAGGCGGCGGAGGAACGCGAGCGCGCGCGAAAGCGAGCCGAGACGCGCGCCGCCGAGCTCGCGTCGTTCCGCCGCGACGCGAGCCGGACCGAAAAGACGCTCCGGCGCTCGACGGAGAAGGCTGAGAGCAAAGCGCAAGACGCGGAGCGACGCGCGAAAGACGCGGAGCGACGCGCGAAAGACGCGGAGAAGCTCGCGGCGGACGCGGAGGCGCGCGCTCGGACGGCGATGCGGCTCCGGGAGAGCGCCGCCGCCGCGGCGGACAAGGCGAGGAAGAAGAGCGCGACGCTCGTCGCGGACCTCGAACGCACCAACGAGGCGCTCGCGCAGATGACCGAGGCTGCCGAGGAGGCGCGCGCGGAGGCGAAGGCCTCCTTGGTGTGGCGGGTCGCGCGAGAAAAAAAAGAGGGGGGCGCCGCGGAGCCGCCGGATCGCGCCGGCGTCGAACGCGCCGACGCCGCCGCCGCCGAGTCTGCGGCGCGCGCGCTCGCGGCGGCGGCGGCGGAGGCGGAGGCCATTCTGGTGGCCGGGCCCGAGGGCGCGGACCCGCTGGACGCGCGCACGCCCGCGCGCGCGACGGCGTCCGGTGACGACTTCGGTGCGGCGCGGTCGCTCGTCTCCGCGGCGCGGCGCGCGGCGGTGGACGCCGGCTTGCGCGCGGAGGAACTGGCGTCGTTACGCTCGGCGCTCACGGGCGAGATGGCGGCGGCGCGGCGCGCCGAGCGCGAGATGGCCAAGCTTCGCGCGAAGCTGCACGACGCGGAGGCGGACGCGCATGCCGCGTGGGCGGCGCTCGATGTCGAACGCGCGCGCGTTGCCGCCTCGAAGGTTTCTTCCGAATCTGGAACGGACGGCGCCGAAGCCGCTCCCGCGGCGACGCCGGCGTCCGCGTCGCAGCTGAGCGCGTTCAATCTGCTGTCTCTGGTGTCTCCGTCGCTCACGCGATCGCCCGGCCGCGAGGCGATGGAGACCGAGCGCGCGGCGCTGGACAAGGTGGTGGCACACCTGAACGCGCGTCGCGCGCGTCCCGAGAGGCGCGGATTCGCCGCGCTCGAGCGCTTCGGCGGCGGCGCCGGGGCGAACGCGGACGAGGCGACGGCGCGCCGGATCGCGTTTTTCTGTTTCAAGTTTTGGCAACAGCTCGCGGCGACGTCGGCGACGCCGGGACGCGCTTCGACCCCGGGAACGCCGGGTTCCTTCCCCCACTGGACCCCATCCGACGAGTTCGCGTTCGACGTGGACGTCGGAAGCCATCAAAGTCAAATGAAATCAGTGAGCCGGGAAGAGGCGACGCGCTCGACGGCGGCGGGTCCCGCGTCGCCGTCGCCGCCGCATCCGCCGTTGCCGTTGCCGCGGTGGGAACCGAGCGCGGCGGCGGCGTCGGACTCGCCGGCGATGATCGACCTTCGGACGCCGCCTCTGGAACGCTGGGCGAAGCGGTGAGCGGGGACGCGGAACGCCGCCGCCGCGCGCGATGCGCGCGGCGAAACAGAAGGGTGAGACGCGGGCGCGACGCGGCGCGCGAGCGCGTTCATTTATACGGTTGTTTAGTTTAAGAGCGGTTCTTTCTCATGAAAAGCGCTACCGAAAAAGAATGTGTACTACGCACAGCCGACGATTAGCGAGTCGCGGCACCCTCAGCCGCGCGCTGCTCGGCGCGGGGGGTGTACAGCTCACGCCTCTTGTCGCGGCGGGAGGGCTTGCCGTCCTCACGCCCACCCTTCTTCACGTAATCAACCACGCGCACGGTCTTCTTGCCGTTGGCGCCGGGCTTGAAAAGCACCTCCCCGTCTCTGAGCGCAAACAGAGTGAAATCCTTGCCGGTGCCGACGCCGGGACCCGCGTGCACCTGGTGGTATCGGAACGGACGAGGCGAACGAAGAGGTCAGCGTCGGGTCGTGGGAATCGCGCGACGAACGCGAACGAGGCGAACGCGCGGGGGCGCCGACGCCCGTCGGCTTCGCCCGCGGTGTGGATAAAATCGCCACCATCTGGCAGGGTTTCAGGGTTTTGGCTCGCGGCACGTCACGAGGGGGGGTAGACGCACCTTGTTGCCGCGCTGGCGGATGATGATGTTGCCGGTGGAGACCACCTCGCCGCCGTACTTCTTCACGCCCAGGTACTGAGGGTTGGAGTCGCGGCCGTTCTTGGTGGAGCCGGTACCCTTCTTGTGCGCAGCCTCCACGGTGAACGCGCGGACGGGCGCGCTGGTGGTGGTGGGCATCGCGGCGACGCGCCCGCCGGAAACGGCGGCGTTGCGCGCGGCGAGGCCGGCGACGACGGTGTGACCCATGAGAGCGGCCATGATGCTAGTTCGAGTAGCTGACCAACGACCGTGCGGAGCTCGGCGCGTTGCGTTGTGACGGGACGCGCGCGGACCGGCCGCGTCGTACCGCGGCAAATCGCCAAAAGCCGAGACGAAGATAGGGCTTGGGCACGGCGCGTCCACGTCACCTCACGCGAAACTCAGTCAGAGACTTTTGAAAATGATGTGTTCTTGAGTCACAGACCGTGGGATTCGTCCGATCTACAAAATGCTTCGGTATCAACTTCGCGTTTCATCTTCGAGATCGAGGACGACATTTTCACGCCCCGGATGTCGAGCGTTTCGCGTTTCCGCGCTAGTCCCGCGTCTAGTCCCGCGTCCTCTTCCCGAGGGACGGGTCCGGCCCTCCCCCCACCGCGGCGCGCCACGCGCGCGCCTCCCCCGCGGCCACCTCCAGCGTCCGCCGCACGCCCGCGCGGTACTTCGCCGCCTCCCGCACCGCCGCCGGTCCGGCGCTCGCCGCGGCGGCGGCGCCCTCCGGCGACGCGAGCGCGGCGTCCCCCTCGTCGAGCTGCTCTAAGAGCGCGGCGAGCGCGCCGCAGAGCGCCGCTGCCGCCGCGGGCTCGCCCTCCGAGCTGACGGGCGCCACTCTCGGGTCCTGCACGCACGTCGCCAGCGCGGCAGCGTCCGCGGTGAGCACGCGCAGCGTTCCCATGAGCCCCGGCGCGACGCCTTTCGCGGCGCGCGCGGCGTGCGGCGAGAGCGCCAGTCGCCATCTCTGCAGACACGCGCTCCGCGCTCTCGTCACCTCCGCCACCTCCCCTTGCGGGAGCTCGAGAGAAAGAGGCACGTCGTCGTACGGGTTGTTCTCGACGCAGAACCCGTAGAACAGCAGGAGCTCCGCGTTTGACTTGGCGCCGTAGCTCACGAAGACCTCCTCGTTTTTCCGCACCGAGCGCGCCACCGGCACGTGCAGCGCGTCGCCGCGAAGCCGGCTGTACCGCACCGCGTGCGGCCACACCGAGTGGTTGCACAGCAGCGCCACGGTGGGCAAACACGTCACGGGCGTGCCTACGGGGAGACTTTCTTTTTCGGTAAACGTCGTCTCTTTGACCTCGCTCATCACCGTCATGCCGTACGCGTTCCACGCCTCGGCGGCGCCGCGGAAGGCGTCTTTAGTGTACGCCTCAGCCGGGAACGCCTCGGGGTAGTGCTCCGAGAGCGCCGGGAACAGCGCCGCGTACTGACGCGCGAGCTTCTCGCGCGCCGCCGCGGCGTCCGCGGCGAGGGGCGTGCCCCCCAGCAAAAACGCGATCGCATCGGGGGGCCAGGACGCGGGCGTGAGCTTCGCGCCGAGGGGGGGGAGGGAGTTAAGCAGCGGCGCCCATTTCGATGACGCGCCCTTCACGGCGCGCTCGTACACCAGCCACAGCGCCGCGACGGTGTCCTCGCCGAGCGCGGCGAAGGTGCGGTACGCCTCGCCGCGCGCGCCGGGCTCGTCGAACGCGTGCTGCACGGTCCACAGCGTGCGGGAAGGCACGCGCACGGCGTCCGCGCCCGCGGGGAGATCTGCCGCCGCCGCCGCGCCGCGGCCGGTGCTCGGGAACCGCGCGGGGACGATCGAGACTCGGACGTCGCCGTCGACGGCGCCCGCGCCGGAGGTGGACGCCGCCGCGCCTCCCGCGCGCGTCCAGGCGATCATGGCGTCGCCCACGCCCGCGTCGTCGGGGGGTGCAGCTCCGGCGGCGCCGGAGTCGTCGCCGAGGGGGGGGGCGAGCGCGGTGTCGCACAGCGCGCGAGCGACAGGGAGCACCGCCGCCGCCGCCTCGCCCGCCTCGGTGAGGAGCTCGAGGACGAGCGCGCACGCCGCCGTCTCGTTCCGCGGCGAGAGCGCGACGCGCTCGCGCTCGCCCTTCACGGGCGGGGTCATCGCCCACGCAGCCCACCCGACCGCCGGCGGGCCGAAGTACACCTCTCGGTCGTCCAGGCTCGCCACCCGCGCGCACGCCAGGAGCCGCATCGCCGCATCTGGGGATGCCAACGCCACGACCGGCGGGTGCAACCCGCACTCGCGCAGGATGCCGTCCCGCAACCCCGTGTGCTCGTCTTGCGGCATCGGCACACCCATGGAGTACTCCATGGCCACGGGAGGCGAACCCACCCGCGCCCGCTCGAGTGGCGTCGCGGGCGGAATGTTCCGGACGACGCTCTCGGGAAACTCTCACGAAAAAAAAGACGCTTTCGGGAAAGATCGCGGAGGAACAAGATGCGCGGTTCTTAGCCACTTAGCTACAGTACAGTAGTAGCTTTATTTACTTCTCGCACACCAAGCACCCCATGAGCCCCCCCGGCGCGAGCTCGTAGAACGTCGCCTTCGCGAACCCGGCGTCGATCGCGATGTCCACCAGCTCCGGGCCGGTCGGGTACCGCTCGATGGACGGCTTCAGGTACCGGTACTCGGCCGCCACACCCAGCGCGTCCGCCGCGGGCACCACCACCGTGTCCAGGATGAACCCCTGCACCTGGTTCACCGTCGCGTTCGTGGAGTTGTTGAAGTCCACCACCGCGGCTTTGCCCCCCGGCTTGAGCACGCGGCGCAGCTCGGCCAAAGCTCGCGGGATGTCGCTCACGTTACGCAAGCCGTAGCCGATGGTCGCGCCGTCGAACGACGCGTCCGGGTGCGGCAACGCCAGAGCATCCCCCTGCTGCCACGAGATGGGGGACAGGTTGTACCCCGCGGGGTGCTCGGTTTCCTTGGTCGCCGCCACCTTGAGCTGCGCGGCGGCGAAGTCCAGGCCCACCACCTCGCCGGTGGGCCCGACGGCGTCCGCCAGACGCAGCGCCAAGTCGCCCGATCCGCAGCACACGTCGATGGCGCGGTCGCCTTTCTGGACGCCGGTCCACTTCACCGCCGCGCGTTTCCAGACCCTGTGCAGACCGAGAGAAAGCACGTCGTTGAGCTGGTCGTACACGGGCGCGATGTCGTTGAACAGCTCCTGGCGCTCCTCCGCGGCGGCGGAGCTGTATTGCTCGTCGGGACGACCGGTGATGAATTTCTTTTCCCGGGGAGGCCGGGACGAGGACGACGCCGTCGTCTCCGCGGTCGTCTCCGCGGCGGTCTCCACGGTCGTCGCCGCGCCCGCGTCGTGCGGAGGCGCGGCGGAAGTCACCGAGCCGTTCTTCGCTTCGTCTGCGGGGTTCGAGACCGGGAGGGGATCACCGGGACGAGGGGTCGGGGGAGGGTGAGCTGTGTGATCGGGGACGGATAGATAGGGCGAGACGTGGGAAATGCGTCGCGCGGAGACGTACCCGCGGAGGCCGCGAGACGCACGCCGGCGCCCCTCGCGCCGACGCGCGCGCGCGAGACGCCGACATCGACTCGCGGGCGAGCCGCGCGGACAGCGGGCACCGACCCGGGCGCGACGGCGAGGCACTGCATCTCCCCGGCGCAGGCTTCAAGTGGCGCGAGGCGTCGCTTCCACGGACAACTGTCTCGCCTCGGCAAGATGCTGTGAAACTCAACTCGCGACCGTCGACTCGTCCGGGCGGCACCGCGGCTTTTCTCGAACGACACAACACCCCCATTCGGCACTCCGTCGGACGCGTCCGTCGGCAGGCACCGGGGTTCACTCCAGCCGCGCTCGCCGCGCGGCCTCGGGGTTCTCCCTCGAACGCGCGCGGAGGCGCGACGGCCGCTCGCGACCCGTCCGACCCCGCTCGCGCGTCCCCCGGCCGCCCCCGCGTCTGCCCCGTCCGAGGGGTGTTCGGGACCGTCGCGCCGTGGGATCGGTCTTTTCTCCCGCGGCTGACGCGATGGACGACGAACGCCTGAAGTCGGGCGACGCGGGCGAGACCTCCGCCGCGACCTATGTCGCGTCCGCGGCGTGCGCCCCCTTCCGCGGCGCGCACAGGTGGATCCACAACCTCGCGGACGCGATCGGGTGGCAGCTCATCGCGTTCATCGGGTCGTGCCACTTCGGCCTCAAGGGCGCGCTGATGGGATTGGTCGGCCACGCCAGCCTTCCGTACGCGCAGCGCGTTTTGAAACTGAGCGCGGAGCAGTCGCAGCGGTACGGCATCGTGGCGATGTTCCCCTGGAGCATCAAGCCCGTGGTGGGGATGATCTCCGACGTGCTCCCGATCGGGGGGTACAACAAACGCTACTACATGTTCGGCGCCTCGCTTCTCGGCGCGGGGGCGGTGACGTACATGGCGACGGCGACGCTCGGCGACGATCACGCGTCGGCGATGACGTACGTCAGCGCGCTGGTGCTGATCAACCTGCAGGTCAGCGTGGTGGATCTGTTGACGGAGGGGAAGTACACGGAGAAGATGTCCGACATGCCGGAGGTATCCTCCGACGTCGTCTCGTTGGTGTGGCTCGTGCTCGGCTTCGGCGGCGTCTTTGCCACCGTCGTGTCGTTTTTCGTGTTGCCCACGAAAAACTACCGGCTCCTGTACTGGTGCGCGGCGCCGTTCGCGCTGCAGGCGGTGTTCACCAGCGCGCTCGGCGTGCTGCCGGAGACGAAGGCGAAGTCGCAGTCGATGAACCACGAGCTGCTCGCGAAGCACGCGCCGCTGTTCGTGATCGGGACGTTCATGGCGTTCGTGTGCGCCGCGCTCGCGGCGGCGCAGCTGCTGACGACGGATATGTTTTTCGAGCTGTGGTTCACCGCGGGGTGCGCGCTGGCGCTGTCGGTGGCGATGTTCTTCTGCATGCCCGCGCGGCTGGCGAAGGCGACGCTGTTTCTGTTCCTCACGAACACCACCTCCGTGTCGTTCGGGTCCGCCATGCAGTATTGGTTCACCGTGGACGAGACCTGCAACCCGGGGGGGCCGCACTTCGATTACCTCTTCTTCACCGTGTACACGGCGGTGATCGCGCAGCTCTTCGGCGCGCTGGGCATTTACCTGTTCAACGCGTACTTCTCGCGGTTCCGGATGCGGCAGGCGCTGATGATCAGCGCGCTCATCTCGTCGGTGGCGTCCATCGGCGACCTGGCGATGGTGATGCGCTGGAACCTGCGCTGGGGCATCCCGGACAAGTGGTTCTACCTGGTGGGCGACACGATCCTCGAGCCCATCGTCGGGATGATGGCGTTCATGCCGGGCACCGTGCTCATCAGCAAGATGTGCCCCAAGAACATGGAGGCGACGACGTTCGCGATCCTGGCGAGTTTCTCCAACCTGGGCAACGCGCTCAGTGGGTCCTTCGGGGTGTTTGCCATGCAGTACGCGGGCATAAAGACGGACGTCGCGGAGGACGGCGAGTGCGACTTCACCAACCTCCCGACGCTCATCGTGGTGTGCGGGATGCTGTTGCCGCTGCTCGCCGTGCCGCTGACGTTCGTGCTCATCCCGGACATGGCCATGACCGACCCGGTGAAGGAGGACCGCGTGGGCGGCGGGGAGGAGGAGAACGCGGCGCAGGAGGAGGGCGAGCGGATGGGGCTGCTGGGGGGGGCGACGAAAGCAGATTAGTAGTACTAGCGGCGGGCGGTGTAAAACAAACGCCACAAGCTGTGGCGCTCGGGGAAAGGCGGTTTGAGCTGCGATACGAACTTCCAACTGTCACGAAACGTCTTTTTCATAGACTAGAAAGACATAAGTAAAAAACACGAGAAAAAGTTTTTTTTCCACCAGTCGCGTGCGCGCGCGAAGGCGACCTCGACGCTTCTCGGCCGAACACGTCAATCTCGTCTCGCCGCCGCTTGTCGCTCGTCGCGTTCGGGACGAAACGCCAACTTACCGGACGATTGCGCGTGCTGGCCACTCCACCCCGCACTCGCCGCACGGTTCCCACCGTCGGTTCCACCTTCCCACAAAGTCACACACGATGGCTACCCAGGCTGCCGTGATGTCCGCCAAGGCGACGCAGGTGCGCACAGCCCCGCACGCGCGGAACCCGGTCACGCGCTTTCCGGCATCGTTTTATCTCGCGTGGCTTTTCCACGGAACGCCGTCCAAAAAGCCCTCCGGAGTGGACCCACGAGCGCGTGGCGCGCGAGGGAACCCGCGCACGCCGCGCCCGACGGACCGGCACGCCTCGCGGACGCTCCGCGCGCGTCCCGCGGTCGCGTTTCCCCCTCGAGCGTCGCGCGCCCGCCGCGGCGCGGGTTCCGGTGGGAACTTTGGATAATGCCGCGACGTGTCCCATCGCACGACGCACGCCGCACCGGTTTTCCCGAATTTCCAAAGCTGACCGAGACCTCTCCGCTTCCCGAATCCCCCTCCGCAGTTGCCCGGCTTCTCCGGCCTCCGCGCGCAGCGCGTTGGCTCCGTGGCGCGCGCCGCGCCCGCGCGCCGTGCCGGCCGCGCGGCGTCGCTCGTCGTGCGCGCTGACGGCCGCGAGGTCCCCCTCGAGAAGTACCGCAACATCGGTATCATGGCGCACATCGACGCCGGCAAGACCACCACCACCGAGCGCGTGCTTTACTACACCGGAAAGTCCCACAAGATCGGCGAGGTGCACGAGGGCGCCGCCACTATGGACTGGATGGAGCAGGAGCAGGAGCGCGGCATCACCATCACCTCCGCGGCGACGACGTGCGCGTGGAAGGATCACCGCATCAACATCATCGACACGCCCGGCCACGTCGACTTCACCCTCGAGGTGGAGCGCGCGCTTCGCGTGCTTGACGGCGCCGTGTGCCTGTTCGACTCCGTCGCCGGCGTCGAGCCCCAGTCCGAGACGGTGTGGCGCCAGGCGGACAAGTACGGCGTGCCCCGCCTGTGCTTCGTGAACAAGATGGACCGCATGGGCGCCAACTTCTACCGCACCGTGGACATGATCGTCTCCAACCTCGGCGCGACCCCTCTGGTGTGCCAGCTCCCCATCGGCGCCGAGGAGGAGTTCGAGGGCGTCATCGACCTCGTGCAGATGAAGGAGATCATCTGGAACGGCGAGGAGCTCGGCGCGTCCTTCGACACCGTCGACATCCGCGACGAGTACAAGGAGAAGGCTGAGGAGTACCGCGCGATGCTCATCGAGACCGCCGTCGAGTGCGACGACGACGCCATGGAGGCGTACCTCGAGGGCGAGGAGCCCTCCATGGAGACGCTCAAGGCGTGCATCCGCAAGGGCGCCATCGGAAACGTCTTCGTGCCCGTGCTCTGTGGCACCGCGTTCAAGAACAAGGGTGTTCAGCCCCTGCTCGACGCCGTCCTGGACTACCTCCCGTCGCCCGTCGACCTGCCCGACATGGTTGGCACCGACGTGAACGACGCTGAGAAGAAGCTCTCCCGCAAGCCCTCGGACGACGAGTCCTTCTCCGGCCTCGCGTTCAAGATCATGGCGGATCCCTTCGTGGGCTCGCTCACCTTCCTGCGCATGTACTCCGGCACCCTCGAGGCTGGTTCGTACGCGTACAACTCGGTGAAGGGCAAGAAGGAGCGCATCGGTCGCCTGCTGCAGATGCACGCCAACTCCCGCGAGGACGTGAAGGACGCCGTGACCGGCGACATCGTCGCCATCGCCGGCCTCAAGGACACCACCACCGGTGACACCCTGTGCGACCAGTCGGACCAGATCATCCTCGAGCGCATGGAGTTCCCCGACCCCGTGATCAAGGTTGCCGTGGAGCCCAAGACCAAGGCGGATCTCGAGAAGATGTCTCAGGGTCTCATCAAGCTCGCGCAGGAGGACCCCTCCTTCCACTTCACCCGCGACGAGGAGACCAACCAGACCGTCATCGAGGGCATGGGCGAGCTCCACCTCGACATCATCGTCGACCGCCTCAAGCGCGAGTTCAAGGTTGAGGCGGACATCGGCGCGCCCCAGGTGAACTACCGCGAGTCCATCTCCAAGGAGGCGACCATCAAGTACACGCACAAGAAGCAGTCCGGTGGTTCCGGCCAGTACGCCGAGGTGCAGATCAAGTTCGAGCCCCTCGAGCCCGGCTCCGGCTTCGAGTTCACCACGGACCTCAAGGGTGGCTCCGTGCCCAAGGAGTACATCCCCGGCGTCGCCACCGGCCTCGAGCAGATGATGGGCGCGGGCGTCATCGCCGGCTTCCCCGTCGTCGACGTCAAGGCGACGCTCTTCGACGGCAACTACCACGACGTCGATTCCTCCGTGATGGCGTTCGAGATCGCCGCGCGCGGCGCGTTCCGCGAGGGTATGGCCAAGGCTGCCCCCAAGCTGCTCGAGCCCGTCATGCAGGTGGACGTCATCTGCCCCGAGGATTCCATGGGCGATGTCATCGGCGACCTCAACTCGCGCCGCGGGCAGATTGGCGAGCTCGGCGACAAGCCTGGCGGCTTGAAGACGGTGAAGTGCTTCGTGCCCCTCGCCGAGATGTTCAACTACGTCTCCAAGCTCCGCGGCATGACCAAGGGCCGTGCCAACTACTCCATGAAGCTCGCGCGCTACGAGCCCGTCCCCATGAACATCCAGAAGGAGCTCCAGGAGTCGCGCGGCGCCAAGGCCTCCGCGTAAGCGGTGATTTTCGCGACTTTTTGTCGAATCAGCGAGCCGAGCGGCTCTTGGAGGGTGGGAGAGATTTGTGACGCGGCGCGGTCGGGAGACGCCGTTTGAGAAGTGTGTCTTTTTAACGATGCAGTATTAGCCACTTACGGAAACGTCTCGAGTCGTTCGCTTCGCCGCCGCCGCGCTCGGGTCGCTCAGCGAGAACTCGAGAAATCTCGCGTCTCGGCGGTCTCGTGGACGTGTATTCACCCGTGTGTCAAGCTCGCTTTCAAATGCGAAACGTCTCCGACTCGTGCCGCGACCCTGGGTCCATCCGGTCGCGCGCGCCCCGCCGGTACAGCGACGCACTAGGCGCAGGGGTTCGGACGCGCGCGCGAACCGAGGCGAGGGTACGGAGTCGCCGCGGGAGACGCGTGGGAGACGCGAGGAGGTCTCCTCCCAGGTGGGCCGATGTCACCTGGGATTTGAAGTCGTCGACTGACTTGCGTCGCCTCTGGGTGCTGGAGACGCCCCCGACCCGGGCGAGGCGCCGCTGACGCCTCTCCTGCCCCGCGGGACCGGGTTTAGCCGTTCGCGGGACTCGAGGACGCGCGATGCGCGCGCGCTTCCCCCCTCGCGCGCTGCTCGCCGCGCTGACCCTGCTGGGCCTCGCGTCGCGCGGCGCCGGGAGCCTGAGCCCGTCGCTGACTTCGGAGGACCCGATGCGCCTGGACCTCGAGATGAACGTGACGCGCGCCGGGGACGTCACCGTGCTGGTGTGGGAGGACACGTACGAGGAGGGTGTGGCCGGTGAGCCCATGACGGTGGTCATAGACCTCGCCACGGGTGACCCAAACGCGCTGTCTGTGACGACGCTGCAGTCGCTCAGCGCGGATGTCGCCGCCGCGGCGTTCGTCGAGCCCTCGGACTGGGCGGGCCCCGGCGCGTGGACCCGGCCGAGGGCCGCGCTGGTGGACGAGGTGCACCACGAGCCGTCCACGGACGTCGTGGTCACGAGCGCGTGCTGCTCCCCGAACCTGACCGACCACGTGCGTCGGCCGTTCACGGCGGCGGAGCCCGCGAATCTGTTCCTCACGCGCAACGGCACGCACGAGTGGGACCCGGTGACTTTGCCGCCGAACCTGCCGACGGTCCACCTGGTGCTGGGTTTAGGGTCGGAGGAGGACGACAACCTGAACGACGGCATGACTTTCTCGCGCGTCGTGGCGCTGCGCGCGGCGGTCGCGACGGCCACGTACTCGCGCGAGTACGACGTCACGGTGTCCTACAGCGGCGCCGGGCGGCCGAAACACGCGTGGGCGCCGACGGTGATCCTCCACGGCTACGACGCCTCCAACTTCAACACCGACCTCGCGGCGGGCGGGCTGCGCCGGGAAGTGGTCCGCGAGGCGGTGGCGTACGCGCTGGACCTGCCGGACGCCTCGTTGGCCGTGCTTGAGGTGGCGGACGAGCCCGCCTCGGAGCGCTCGCCGGGCGAGGGCGCGTGTCGCTTCAACTTCACGGTGTCGGACGTGGTGGACCCCGACGAAGTCGCAAGAGCGTGGCCGCTGACGAACACGGCGTCGTTCCTGGAGGCTGCCAAGGCGCGCATGCTCTCGAACGCGCTGTGGGAGCTCGTCGCGGTCAGCGGCAGGCGCGGGCCGGGCGTGACGGCGACGGTCACCGCGGAGCTGCGGCCGAACACCGCTGGGTCGTGGGTGCGCATCGCCAACGGAGCCGGCGTGGAGCCCCGCGACGTCAACGCCGTGATGGAGGGATACTCTTCGGACGAGAAGGTTTTCGTTTCGAGCGTCGCGCGCGAGTACGTGCTGTCTTCGGGAGAGGTGTTTTCGCCGCCTAAGCTTTCCGAGATACGCAACGCGCCGCCCACGCCGAGCACGGTGTTGGACGTCGTGCACAGACCCGGGAGCGCGCGTCGCATGACGGCGCTGGTGGTTAGATTCGACGACGCCGACGTCGCGGAACGCGGCGGACACGTGTTCCGCGTTTCGTTCCACAACCAGCGCCCGGGCGCGGACGCGCGCGTCGCCGTGCTCGACGGGAGCGACGGCGGGGACGACCCGTGGTTCTGGCGGCGGTACATCATGCTCTCGAGGCCGCCTTCGCCGCCGCCCATGCCCGCGCCGCCGCCCAAGGTGCAGGGGCTGGACACGCGCGTCGCCGCCGGGCCGGCGGAAAACTCGGTGTCTCCGCTGGGCACGTCCTTCGAGTTTCTGTTCGAGCCGCTTCCCGGGTGCGAGACGTGCGGCGTGCCCACGGGCACGACCGTCTACGCGCGCGTCGCGAAGGAGCCCGAGCTTTTGTACGGGGACTGGGAGGCGTGCACGGCGGTGGACGTCGAGGCGGTGGTGCAGGTGCTCGGGGGGCTCAACGTCACGCGCACGGTGAAGCGGTACCAGCTGCTGCACGAGCCCGAGGCGCTCGGCGCGTACCGCGCGCAGGCCAAATCGGTGGACGAGGACTCGTTCGCGCCCGGCATGGACGCGCTGGAGGATGTCACGCCCGTGGAGCGGCGGTACATCGTTGGTGCGATCGTCTCGGGAACGGGCGTGCTCGACCGAAGAACGGGGGTCATCTCCGTCACCTTCACCGACCCGGTGCCGTACGGCGAACCGGGCGCGGCGCCCGTCGACGCCCAAACGCTCCTGTCGCGCACGTCTTTGGATTTACTCGGGCCGGGGGACGTGCGCGTGGCGTGGGCCAACCCGCGGACGGTGCTGCTCACGCTCCCGCCAGCGCGCGAGTCCGGGCTGTGCGCGGCGTGGCGCGAGGTGCGCGCGGAGGCGCTGGCGTACGCGCTGCGCAACAACCGGCCGGACGTGCCCGTGCGCCTGTGGACGGACCCGGGGTCCGTGGCGCTCCCCACGGAGATGACAATCTCTTGGCGCGCGCCGGAGGCGTGGTACGACGTGGCGAGCGGGTTCCAGATGCAGAAGAGCGTCGTTTTGACCATCGACGACACTCTCAACGCCGAGGCGGGCGTGGTCATCGCGGGCGCGCGCGTCTCCGGCGGGTGCCAGCAGATGAGCCTGCAGGCGGTGGCCGCCGACGGCAGCTGGGACGGCGTCGCGCGCTGGAGCTTTGACTCGGTGCTCGTCTCTCCGAACGCGGCGGCCGCGGGCGCGGGCGCCGACTCCTCCGGAACGGTTCCCGGCGTGGACGAGCACCCGGACTTACAGCGGATCGTCGCGGACGCCAACGCCGGGAGTTTCAGTTCCCTGACCCTAGACCCCTCGAACACCAAACCCGGGCTGCGGTACAAATTCGGCGCCTCGCTGACGGACTGCACGGGTCTCAACTCCACAGCGTCCATGGACGCCGACCGCGTCGCCGGCGCGGTGCCCTTCGTGTACCCGACGTCCGGCCGCGTCGAGTACGTGACGCAGTACAGCGCCTCGTTCACGGTGGCGATGGAGACGCGCATCCCGGACGTCAACGAGTCCGTGGTGAAGTTCGGTTCCTCCTGCGACGTGGACGTCACTACGCTGACGTACATCTGGACCAACCTCACCGGCGAGGCGGATTGCTTCTTCACGGACGTGCGATCAACCGCCTACGCGGGGTTCGAGCGCGCGCCGCGCGCCACGCGTCGCACGCTGGTGATCCCCCCGTTCTGCCTCAAGCCCAGGCCCGAGCCGCACAAGCTCGAGCTGTTCAGCACGTTCGGAAGCGACCCGGGCGCGTCCGCGTCGCGCACGGAGGTGCTCCTGACGGTCATACCGTCGCCCCTGGTGGCGGCGATGAAGGGGGGCACGGGGCCGCGCGTCGTCGCCAGAGGCGCCGGCGCCTTCGTTTTGGACGCGTCGGCGTCTTTCGACCCGGACGCCGTCGCGCCGGACGCCGAGACGAGCACGCCCTCGTTCGTTTGGTCCTGCGGCGTGGTGGAGACGGGCTACGCGCCCGACCCCGCGGACGGCTCGAGGGACGCCATGGAGATGGAGCGCCTGTACGCGAAAGCGTCTGTTGGCGGGTGCCCCGCGGCGGTGAGCGAGAAGCTGGCGGAGGCGCGGGGCGGGCCGGCGGTGCCGGAAGGCGTGTCGGGTGCGCTGGAACTCGACACGCTGTACCGCTTCACGGTGCAGTACGACGTGGGGGACGACCGCGTGGCGAACGTCTCGACGCTCGTGCACGCCGTGGACGCGCGCGTGCCCTCCGTGACGCTGCAGGCGCCCACGCAGAAGACGGCGTCCAGCATCGCGCTGCGGCTGGTGGGCGCGGCGACGCGGACGCCCGGCGCCGACGGCTCGGCGTCCGACGGCGCCGTCGCGTTTTCGTGGACCGCCGTGCCCTCCATCGACTTTTCAAACCCTCAGAACTTCCTCACCTCCACGGACGCCACCAGCCTGGTGATAGCGCCGAACGTGCTTCTGCCCGGCCAGAGCTACGTGTTCACGCTCATCGCGAAGCAGGAGGGCGTCGACGGCGTCGGGTACGCGTCGTCGGCGCCTGTAGAAATAATCGGCCCCCCGGCGACGGGCGTCGTCGCCGCGACGCCCGCCGCAGGCTTCGAGCTGGAAACGGAGTTTTTCGTAACCACGCAGGGCTGGGGCGGCGGAGGCGTGCTGCTGTACAGCCTGGGCTACGTCGCGCGCGGCGCGAACGGGGAGGACGCGGAGGTGTACCTCACGCGCCAGCTGGCGTCCACGGAAGCCAGAGGGACGCTCCCGGCGGATGCCGGCGCGGCGGACGACAAAGTGCGGATCTTCGCGTACGCCGAGGTCCCCGGCGGCGGCGGCGCCATCGCGCGCGCGGAGACCACCGTGACGGTGGCGCGCTCGCCCCCCGAGGAGGTGGCGCGCCGCGCGCAGGACGCGCTGCGCGCGGCGGCGCTGCTGGAGGATACCGTCGCGCGCGCGGCGGGCGCGGTGGCGGCGTGCGCGGCGCTGAACCCGCCGCGCGCGCCGACGGACGCGTCGGCGGCGAACGTCACGACGACGCCGCGCGTCGCGTCCGCCGCGGAGCTCGAGGTTCGTCGGGCCGTGCGTTCGGGCGCGATGGCTCTCGCGATCGAGTCCGCGCGGCTTACGCTGGACATCGTGGACGAGGACCCGACCGCTGTGCTCGACCCCGAAATAGTCGCGGGGCTGATCGTCTCCGTGGCGACCATCGCGGCGGTGCCTTTGGAGCTCGCGCCGGACGCGGTGGCGTCCGGCGTCGAGACGGTGAAGGCTCTGCTCCGCGCGCCGACGACGCGCTCGCCGCGGGTCCACGCCGTGGCCTCCGCCGTGGCGCTGTTCGACGTAGCGCTGCGCGTCGTCGCGCTCGGCGGCGCGGACGCGTACGAGGGCGCGCTGATGGGCGCGGAGGCGGGAGAGGATGGGAACGTGATGGGAACTTCCGAATTCTCGCGCCGCCGGAGAACAAGTCTCCGAAAAAGTCGTCGAAAAAGCCACCGCCGCGCGCTCTTAGACGAGTCCGATTCCGACGCCAACTTGACGGACGTCGGAGGTGCCTCTCCGGTGACGACGATGAACGCTGCGCTCAACCCTCTTTCTGTGATGGCGCTGGACGGCGCCACGGTGGCGACGCGCGCGATCACGCGCGGGCGCGCGGCGAACGAAACCGTCGCGCCGCTGTTCCAGAGCGCGCTTTCGGTTTCCGCGTCGCGTTTGTATCCGCAGGACCTCTTCCGCGACGACGAGCCCGTGCGCATGGACCACCCGCGCGCGGCGACGTACGTCTTCCCCGACTCCGTCGCGACCGCCGTGGCGTCCAGCCTGCACGCCGACGTGTCCCTCTACCGCGTGGACGGAGAGATGGTCCCGAGCGACACGCGCGCCATGTCCGACGCGTGCGCCGTGGACCTGCGCGACGACGCAGACAAACGCGTCGCGGTTGCCGAGGAGGAGGAGATTTTAGCGCGCGTCCCGCTGCTGGGCTCTGGTTTGCTCGAGCTGGAGAAGGTGGTGTACCAGTACCGGTGCGCCAGGCACGTGGGCGGGGTGTGGGTGTCGAGCGACCCTTCGGTGCGCACCGGCGACGCCGTCGAGTCCGCGCCGGGGTCGGGGCGTTGGCACGTCGAGTGTTTCGGTTCGGGCGGCGCGTTCCTCGGGTACCTCGTCGGCGTGATCATCGTGCCGATCGCGTTTGAGGACCAAAACGAGGACGCCGAGGACGTGACGACGCTCAACGCGTACTGGTACGTGATGGCGTTCACGGCGGTCTTCGCGCTGGTGTTCGGGGCGTGCGCGCTGCGCCGAGGCATGCGGCGGTACGCCGTCAAGGTGGCCAACTCGGACAACGCGGAGGCGAACAAAGCGTGAGGCGAAACGCGCGTCCGGACGGAGGCGCTTTTCGTCGCTTTAGTGTACGAAACGACGTTTAGTTACGCGATAGATTTATGTAATACCTTGAAGGTAGATGTAGCTCATTCGCTCGAGCGCGTCGGTCAGACGGTCATGAACAGCCGCAGCAGCCCCTTGAGGTACCCCACGATCTCCGCGCCCCCCAGCTTCGAGGACCCGTACACGCGGTCGACGAAGGCGATGGGCACCTCCCTGACCTTCAGGCCGGCTTTTTTGCACCGGACCATGATCTCCATCTGGAACACGTACCCGCGCGATTTCACGCGCGACACGACGTCGAGCATGGCGTCTTTGCGGTACAGGCGGAACGAGCCCGTCAGGTCGCTCACCCCCGGCGCGAGCAACACGTGCGCGAGGTAATTCGCCACCCGGGACGTCAGTTTCCGGCGCGTGTCCCAGCCGTGCACCCCGCCCCCGGGCACGTACCGCGTCCCCGTTACGACGTCGCACCCAGACGCGCGCTGCTCGGCGACGAATTTCGGAATAGCCGAGGGATGGTGTGAGAGGTCCGCGTCCATGATTATGACGAACTCACCGGTGGCGTGCGTCAGGCCGTGCACGTAGGCCGTCCCGAGACCGAGTTTGCCCGCCCTAGGGCGCAACAGCAGGTTTTTGTCCCCGAACTCGCGCTGCAACGCGGCGACCACGTCCGCGGTGCCGTCGGGGGAGTTGTCGTCCACCACGATGATCTCGAATTCGTCGTCGCGCAAACTCGGGTGCGCGAACGCCTCGCGGAGCAACAGGTACAGAATGCCGATGTTCCGCCGCTCGTTGTACGTGGGGATGATCACGCTGTACTTCGTCATCGCGCCCAGCGCCCCGCGACGACGGACCCCGCGCCCGCGCGCCACGGCGAGTGATCGGGCTCGAGT
>ENA-OUOG01000983-OUOG01000983.1-marine-metagenome-genome-assembly--contig:-NODE-983-length-34683-cov-7.655204_pt1 | contig 34683 bp, 21 predicted proteins | sample MGYA00248635_ERZ508505 | MGnify/ENA primary metagenome ERZ508505 (study PRJEB26176, sample SAMN06267871) | marine metagenome | isolation source: Saanich Inlet, British Columbia, Canada | place: Pacific... | reverse complement strand
ATATCGAGCCCGTTAACTCAAGGATTGACGGTTTAATTTTTTTGTTTTCATTTTTGTTTTTGCACCTCCGATTGGCCTACGAACTGCCACGAAATGCCAGCTTGGATAAGATTGCTTTGTTTGTCATCCCATTATTTTTCCACCATCTTTGCATTTTTTGCGTATGTGAGAAGAGTCAGGATGTAGTTTTTTCGAACGTTCGACACACCTTTCCCCGAACGAAAAACGATCGTCGGACGCTCCCGCCCCCATCCTGCGCCGCGCGGACCCGCTTTTCGGACCAACGCGACGTCGCGCCGGCGCAATCGTAAGCCGTGCGTGACACACACCACTTCTCGAACGTCGTCCAGCAGTCTCGCATAGGCCACGGGGTCGTGAACGAGACATTCGTCGCGGACCTCCGCCACGACCCCGACGCGCGTCGCGGGGGTACATTTGGCGATTGTTTTTTTTTGTTTTTTTTCGCGCTCGTCGTCGATCGCGCCGGCGCGACGTCGAGAGGCCCGAGGGACCTCGGAGCGGTCGTGCATCGGCGACGCGCGCTCCTCCGACCCTTCGCGGCTGATCGTCGGTTCCTACGAAGGCGTTTCACGAAGGCGTCGTCCGACGATCGAACGCATCTGTCTCCGAATGTACTACCGGAATTGGCCCTTCCGTGCGCGGACGCGATCGTCGTCGGCCGCGCCCAGGGCAAGGCTCGAGGAAGAGTCCGACACGCTCGGCGTTCGAGGCGTGGCCGCGCGGCGTGAGGGCGTGACCGCGTCGACGCCCGCTGCGGGGGGGGTTGGAACGCGTCCGGGAGACACGCGCGCGTCCGCGTCGCGGGCGGGGCCGCCGCGCGCCACGTCGACGGGCGCGGTGCGCGAGCTCACGATTTCCGTGGAGAGCGCGACGCTGGAGGACGAGGACGAGTCGCCGTCGAGCAGAACGTCGTCTCGCGACGCGTCTCAGCGACCGGACGCGTACGGGTCGAGATCGCCCCCGTTGCCCGCGCAGCCCGGCGTCGCGCTGCAGGAAACCCCGGTGTTCGCGGCGCAGGCGGTGCTCATCCAGCGCGAGCGGTCGGGGGAGGCGTCGAGGATCAAGCGCACGAACTCCATGCTGAGCCGCTCCATCGGGAGGGACGGGAAGGAGTCGCCCTCGACGACGAGACGCCACTCGTGGAACGCGAGGCTCGGACCACTCGGTTCAGGCAGCAGCGACGACGACGGCTCGCGGATTACCTAAAGAAAAAAACCAATATCTCCGACAAACTTTGATGTTCATCAAAGGAAATATTAGCATGAATATGTGACTGAATACCTTGCGTATGTATAAATTGTAGACTGGTATCATACAACTTCAGTAAGTGGTAGTTTTGGCAGCGCCCAGATGACACGACTTGACGCGAACGTGAATCGATTGGTCGCGCCAAAATCGGGGTCGGCACGCGGCCCCGGTGCACTCCGCCGGCGCCATCGCAGCGGTCGCCTCGCGCTCGGGAGACATCATGGTACGTCCTCGTCAGCCTAACCTCGCCCGTTCGCGCGATCTCGTGCGCCACGAGACGCTCCGACGACGCGCCCCGGCGACCGCCTGCTCGTCTTCCGCGGTCCGCTCGTTCGCTGACGCGCTTTCTCCGAATCCACTCGAGCAGGCGGACAACCGACACACGATCGTGCTCCTGCAGCTGACGAAGAACCGCTCGTCGCGGACGTTCATGGACTACGAGAAGACGAGCCTGGCGATGGACGCCATCTGCTCGATGTTCGAGAAGAGGCTGAAGGAGATGTACCCCGAGCGAAGGGAGATCGACTACGAAGTTTCGGATCTGTACAACTACATCGACGCGCTGGGCGATTTGAGCGCGCTGGTGTACGACCCGAGCATCAACGCGTACGCGCCGCAGAACAAGGAGTGGATCAAGAAGAAGTGTTTCGCGCACCTCAAAAAGCAAGCGGGAGGAGGGCGGTAGCGGACGATCACATCATCGGAACTCTTTCACAACTCCATGAGCCGCGCGACTTCGTCATCCACCGCGTCGCGCTCCTCGTCCACCAGGCACGTCACGATGAACGGCCCTTCCTGCCCCGTGCGCGCGGTGCGTCCGCACCGGTGCAGGTGCATCTCCGCGCTCGCCGCCGGGCGGTACTGCACGACGTGGTGCAGGTCCGGGAAATCGATCCCGCGCGCCGCCAGGTCGGTGCACACCAGCACGGGCAAGTCGCCGTTGAAAAACTCATCCATCGCCACGCCGCGGTCCGCGGTTTTGCCGTGGAACGCCATCGCCTCGAACCCCTCGGCGCTGAGCTTTTTGACGACCGTGTCCGCCTCGTCGGGGGAGTCGGCGAACACCACCGCCTGGTGCTGCGCCTCGCCGCGCAGCGCGTTGGCCAGCGACGCGAAGCGCTCGTCCTCGCCCGCAACGCGCCGCACGCGCTGCTGCAGCTGCGGGTGCACGCCCCCGAACTGCTTCGTGCTGATCCACCTGAGCGTTTCCGCGCCGCGCTCGAAGGCGTCGAAGATGGGCCCCTCCTCGCGCATGGTCGCCGCGGCGAAGCAGAACTGCACGCGCGCGCCGAAGCGATTCACGCCGTCGCCCTGGTACGCCTCCGCGATCACGCCGGCGACTTCCTTCTCGAACCCGCGGCTGAGCATCTCATCCGCCTCGTCCACGACGACGTGGCGCAGCCGCCCGGGCATGATCCACCCGTCCCGCATGAGACTGAGCAAACGCGCGGGGGTCGCGACGAGGATCTCCGCGCGCCTGAACTCGGGGATGGCCTCCATGTCGCCTCTGATCTTCGAGCCTTTCGCGCCCGCCTTCACCGAGAACCCGCTCGTCGCGCCCGCGCGCGCCTCGTTGGACGCGCGGCTGCCCGCCTCCTCCGCCGCCCGCTCGCCAGCCTCCTCGACGTCCTCCCGCGACTGGCCGTCGCCGCGCGCCTTCTCCTCCGCGGCGAGCCGCGCGGCGACGCGCGCAGCCTTGATCATGGCCTTCTCCTGCACCTTCCGCCGGATCGCGGCGGACTTCGCCGCGCCGCGCGCCTTGGGCGCCGTGGGCTTGAGCAGCTTCTTGTCCTTCCCGAGAAGCGAGAAGACGCCCGGCTTCGGGAACTCGCTCGTCTGCGTCCACTCCGCCGCGAGCTCGGCCATGTACGCCACCTGCCTGCCCAGCTCCACGTTCGGCACCAGCACGATCATGGAGGGGCAGCACCGTCCCTGAACCTTCGTGCCTCCGCGCCCCGGCGCGCCCACGGAAGCCACCATCGGCAGCACGTACGCGAACGTCTTGCCGCTGCCCGTCTCGGCGAGAATCACCACGTCCTCGCCGTTCACCAGCTCGGGGATCGCCAGCCGCTGGATCTCCGTCGTGCGACGCAAGCCCGCCTTCTGCATCGCCGCGACCATGTGCTCGGGGAGGCCCGCGCGCGCGAAAGGGCTGGACGCGTCCGCGTCCGCGGGAGAGACGGCGCCGGACGCGACGGCGTCCGCCTGCTTCGCCTCGCGCGCCGCGCGCGCCGTCTCCCAAGGCCGGGGACCGCCGCGCTTGTACGCGGTCTTCACGCCCTTCTCGGTGGTCGCCACCTCGGGGCGCGCGATCGGGCCGGCATCGTTCAACCTCTCCGCGGCTTTGTTTTGCACGGCGTCGCGGCGAGCCGTCTTCTCGGCGTCGCGACGCGCCTTGCCCTTCTTGAGCGCGGCGCCCTTGCCGCTCTCGCCCTCGCCCATGAAACGCGACCAGCCCCCGAGCTCGTCGTCGTCGCCCCAGTAGTCGCCGTCGGCGCCGCGCTCCTGCGAGTCGTGCGAGTCGTGATTCGGTTCGTCGGCGCGACGCGGTGGAGCGGGGGGGGTGGGGGTCAGAGCCGCTCGCGTCCCGCGCGGGGGAAGACGTCCGGGAGGGAGAGTCGACGACGACGACGATTCGCGAAGCGGCGGCGGCGGCGGACGCGCGTCTCGCGCGCACCTTTCGGAGCTCCCTGTCCTGACGCTTGCGCAGTTCCTGGAACGAGATGTTCTTCTGCGTGTCGCCGTAGTCGTCCTCGCGAACGGCCCCGTCGCTCCTCTTGTCCAGCTTCGAGAACCGGCTGTCGGTGTCGCCCCATCCGCGACGCGCCCGCACGACGACCGCTCTTTCCGCTCCGAATGCTCTGCCGCGCGAGAAGTCGGCGCGGGGGAGGCGCGGAGGCGGGGCGAGACGCGCGAAGAGAGCCGCCGCCTCCATCGCGGGACGTGCGTGCGAGACGGGAGGTCTCGCGGTGGCGGTTCCGACGGGTGGGAAGGCGCGGCGAGCGATGACGCGTCGGTGCCCGCAGTCGCTTTTCCGGAAAGCGCCCCCGAACAGGAGACAGCGCTCATCAATCGCATCGAACGAGCGTGGACGCGACTATCGAAGCTGTTCCAAGTCACGCTCGTGTATGAGATTCAGTCTGCGAAAAACGAAGTGGGCGCTTCCAATTCGTCGATTTTCGGTCTAATTTTGTTGCGCGTTATTTTTTTCGCGTCGCGTCGCTAGGGCTCAGCGGCTTTTTCGTCGTCGCGATTTGCCGTCGGCCGGCACCGGACACAGTACGTGCGCGTAGTCGTCGGGACACGCTCATCGTCAGGACATTCAAGATGTCTCTTTGCATCTCCATGAACGCCATGTGCCTCGCGCCTAAGGTGCGTGTCGCATCCCCCGCCGCGTTCTCGTCCCTTCGTGCGCTTTTTCGCCATCCGCCGAAAGTTGGACGTGGCGTCCAGACGCGCCACGCCACCGCTCCGCGAGCCCATCGGGCGTGTTCGGACGGCCTCGACGCCTCGATACGCCCACTAGACGCGGCCGCGACGGTATTTCGCGCGCCGGTCGAGCGGTCCCGCTCGTTTCGTGGCTCGGGGACGGTCGCGTCGCGCGCTCGGCCGCGCGTCCGGCGCGCGTCCACGCTCGCCGAAAAGGGTTAGGTCAAGTCTTATCCAGAGAGGCCTGCATTTTTTAATGACGTCGCCTCGCCGGAACCGCCCGCTGACCCCTTCTGTTCCGCGCGTACCTCTCCATCACCTCGACAGGCGTCCGGCGTGCCCGCGCGCAAGGCTTCCGCCCTGAGCGCGCGCTCCGCCGTGGCGGCGGCGCCCTCGGCGACTGTCGCCGTCCCCGCCGCCTCGCGCCGCGGCGCGCTGCAGGTTGTGGCGGCGAACCCCCGCGGCAACTCGGGCGGTTCCCGCAAGGGCTTGGCTAAGTTCGTGGAGCGCGTGAACGCGCCTCAGATGAAGGACGACCTGATTCCCTTCCGGGTGGGCATGACGGTCAAGGTGGGTGTCACCGTCGTCGAGGGCGGCAAGAGCCGCGTGCAGCCGTACGAGGGGATCGTCATCGCGATTCACCGCGCGGGCGTGGCGACGACCATCACCGTGAGGAAGTCCTTCCAGGGCTACGGCGTGGAGCGCATCTTCCCCATCCACTCGCCCCTGTGCTCGTTCGAGGAGATCCGCGGCGCCGGTAAGCCCGTGGTGCGCCGCGCCAAGCTGTACTACCTCCGCGACCTCGTCGGCAAGAAGGCGAAGCTCAAGACGCGCTTCGTGGCCAAGAAGACGGGCCTCACCAGGCACCAGGTCAAGATGGAGGCTCTCGCGGCGACCAAGGCGGCGGCGGCGGCGGAGGCGGAGGCGGCTGCGGCCGCGGCGGCCAAGGCGGAGGAGGATGCGGCTGCGGCTGCCGCCGCGGCGGAGGCGGCGCCCGCCGAGGAGGCCGCCGCCGAGGAGGCGTGAGCGAACGAATCCACTACATAGCGAATTTTTTCAACGAGAGACACGGCTGCAAAAAATCTCGTCGCCCTTTCAACGCCTTTCGACGACTCCTTCTTTTTGCTTTCGGACTCGGCATCGCGATCGGTCGCGCGACCGGCGCACCGATCGCTCCCGTGAGCGGGAAATTCCGGTGTTGTCAGTCCAAGTCACGGGTCCTGGAGTCTGGGAAACGAACGATCTCGTTCGCGCGCGTGATTCGAAGGTCCTCGGGGCGCCGGTTCATTGACGCTCGCGCCCCGCCGCACGTCCACGACCCACCCACGTGACGCTCACCAGCATCCTTCGCGTGTTCCTTCAGCGCGCGCTCTCTCCCCGAGGAGTGCTCCCAGCGAACCTACCGCCCCAGATCCACAACTTTGAAAAGACAGCAAGATGGCTGACGACGGACCCGTCACCCTGATGTCCTCCGACGGAGAGAGCTTCCAGGTGAAGCAAGAGGTGGCTTTGTGAGTACTCGTCGCACACGTGCACCCGCGACGTCTCCGCCGATATCGTCTCGAGCGAACCCGCTGACCCCCCCGCCCACCTCGGACCGTCTCCGCCTTCCCGTATTCCAAACAACAACAGCAAATCTGAGACCATCAAGAACATGATCGAGGGTACGTCCCCGCTCGTCTTCCCACCGCCTAGCCTTTCCTGTGATGTGTCCCGTGCCCGCCCGACGCCCCTCCTCGCGCCGTTTCGAACCGAGCTGACCCTCGCATCTCTTCGCGTTCTCCCTCCGCAGACACCGGCACGGAAGCCCCCATCCCCTTGCCGAACGTCCCCTCCAAGATCTTGACGAAGGTCATCGAGTACGCCACGTTCCACACCGAGCAGGACAAGAAGGAAGGCGACAAGAAGGAGGAGGACACGACCTTCGACACCGAGTTCGTCAAGGTCGACCAAGCCACCCTCTTCGAGCTCATCCTGGTGCGTCTCGCGAACCCGCTAACCCTAACTTCTTCTCTTCTCTCGCCCCCTTCGTCGCTTCCGAGAAAACCCGAAAACTCGCGCTGACTCGTTCTTTTCCTTCTTTCAGGCTGCCAACTACCTCAACATCAAGTCCCTGCTCGACCTCACCTGCATGACCGTGGCGAACATGATCAAGGGCAAGACCCCCGAGGAGATCCGCAAGACTTTCAACATCAAAAACGACTTCACCCCCGAGGAAGAGGAGGAGGTGAGGCGCGAGAACCAGTGGGCGTTTGAGTGAGAACGCCGCTCGGTTGATGCATACATCGGGATGACGCGCGCGCACGTCGACATTTTGTAAACAACGATACGATGTGCCTTTCACAACGAACTCTACGCGACGGTCACAGGAACGTCCCCGCCTGGTCGCTGGTCAACGCCGGAAGCGATATCTCGAGCTCCACCTCCGCGGTTTCGCCCTTCTCGCTCCCCGCCGCCGTCTGCGCTTTCACCGTCCACGGCCCCGCCGCGTCCCGCACGGCGTCGCCGGAGGACTTGAGCTCGCCGCCGTTCAGGAGCTCGACCACGCCCTTGAACATCAGCTCGAAGCACTGCAGCTCGATGATCGCCGGTCGCGTCAGCGACAACGTGTCCTGCTCCCCGTTCTCGCCCTTCTCGAACTGGATCTTGCAGAACAGAGGCCAGTTCTCCTCCGCCGGCGGCGCGTCGCCGTCGCTCGCCGCGATTTCCCAGCCGTACAACTCCGCGTTGTCCACGTCCTCGAACGGGGTCTCGTACACGGACGTGAACATGCAGGTCTGCCCCCCCGCAGCCATGGCGTTCGCCTCATCCTCGCCGTCGCCGGTGTGTTCCAGGTCGTACGCCTTCATGGCCGTCTCGAGGGTCTTGTGCACGGAGAAACCGTACGACCCGGCGTCTTTGCTCCCGACCACCGAGCCGAACGCCGTGAGCTTCATGGACACGTCCTCGCGGAGCACGAGCCTGTAGGTGAACTGGATCGGGCGGCGCGCGGCGAGGCTCTCCCAGGGCGAGGCGCGGACATATGCCGCGGCGGCGGCGTACAGCGACTTCCCGAACTCGGGCGTGAACCCGTCCGTGCACTCCATCAAGCCGGGCAAGTGCTGCGTGCCGTATTCCTGGTTCTCGGGCGCCATGCCCGGCTCGATGCTCCCGCGGATGATGTTCTCCAGGAACATGGGGGGCACCGGCGCGAAGTGGCACTCCTCGACGCCCAGCGCCGCGAGCGCGTCTTTACACCCCTGCACGTACGGACACGCGGTCTCGTCCGCCCACTTCTCCTTCTCGCCTAAGTGAAGCGCCGCCGTCTTGGTGTCCGCGAACTTAATCGTCTTCGGCCGGCTCGGTGCCAACTTTTCCCCCGCCGCGGAGCTGTTCATCTGCGTCGGGTGCGTCATCACGCGCTTCAGGAAATTCAGCACCGTCTCCGACGAGGGCTCCTTCTTGGCGATGTTCCCGCCGAGCGCGGTCTCGACGGTATCGCCGGGCTGGCACGACAGGAACTTACCGTCCTCCGTGGACACCACGAGCATCAGGTACGGCCGGACGGGGAGTCCGTCGTCATCGCGGATCCAGGCGCGAAGCTTGTGCACGTAGCAGTGCCACGAGCCCTTCTGCGGCAGGTTCTTTATGTCGGCCGACATGCTCTGCGTTCGATACGGCGCGTCTCGGTCGTCGAGTAGGCGCAGGTGCGGTGAGGACTGAGTCGATTCGTCGCGTTATCCGAAACTCTCAACGAACTGCAGGGTTTGTCGCTTTTACGTCGACTCAACATCTCTCCGAGACCTCCGGCAGCGCACAGCGGGGCGCGCGTTGCACGAGCGCGCGCGCGGAAAATCGGGGGGGTCGTCGTCCACCTGACGCGGAAAGAGAAAAAGCGTGTTCGGGATGTCGTGCGCGCCTCTCGGCCTTTCGTGGTTCGCGACCAGCCCCAGGACGGCACCTTCGAGAAGGCGTGGCAGCGCGTTTCGGATTCCTCGAGCGTCCACCTCGGCCCCCGACACCGCCGATGGCGAGCTGGACAGCGTGTATCCGGAAGGGGATTGGCGCAACGCGGCGCTGGAAGCGTCCCTGAGCGATGAGGGCAGGATGCACCGCGAGGCGCGCGGGCGAAACGTCACCTACATGCTCAAGGTGACGTACGACGGGGAGGCTTACCTCGGATTCCAGTACCAGCCTCGCGACGCGACGGTGCAGGGAGAGATCGAGAAGGCGCTGAGCAAGCTCACGGGCGAGGACCGCGATTTTCTCGGAGTCGGCGCTTCAGGACGCACCGACACGGGTGTCCACGCGCGCGGCCAGGTGGTGCATTTCTACGCGCGGCGACCGCTGCCCGACCTGACACGCGCGCGCAAGTCCCTGAACGGCATGCTTCCGAAGGACATCCGCGTCGTGGAGTTGCGCCGACCGCATCCCGCGTTCCACGCGCGTTTCCACGCGGTTCGCAAGACGTACCACTACTACCTCGACACCCGCCTGGAGCACGATGTGTTCACGCGAAAACACGCGATGCACTGCGGCTGGAAGCCGCCGGACATGGAACGTCTCCGCGCGGCGGCGGCGGTGCTCGTGGGAACGCACGACTTCAGCGCGTTTTCCAACCAGTCGCGCGACGCGTCCGTCGTCCGAGACCCGACGCGCACGATATACCGGTTCGACGTGGTGGAGCTCGAGGACGGGCTCGTGCGTCTAGAAGTGGAGGGTAACGGGTTTCTGTACCGCATGGTGCGCAATATGGTCGGCGCCGTCATGCTCGCCGCGACGAAAAAAGGCGCGGGGGCGGGGGACGTCGAGGCGATGCTCGCGGGGAAGGACAGGCGCGTCGCGCCGATGGGCGCGCCGCCGCACGGGTTGTTCTTGCACGAGGTGGTGTATCCCGCGGCGCTCGTGGAGTGGACGCCGCCGGGCGAAGACGGAGAGGCCTCGGCGGAGAACGAGTAGATGAAGGCAGAGAATCGCGATTTCGTTCGCAGTAGCGGTGTATTGATGACAGGCGCCGCGCGCGCGTTAGTATTCGGGAAACGTCGCTCAAGCTGGGGAGACGGCTCGGCCGCGACAGTCGCGAAATGCACACAGTCGTGGCCGCAGATCTCGGCAGCGCGTCGAAAATACGGGCACCGCCACTCCTTCCCGCGCACGCCGCCGCCAGCCCGGGAAGCGTCGAAACGGTGTGATCGACGCGCGGACGACCGGGGTGATGTTCGGGGTGGACGCCGGGGACCTCGACGATGACGAGCCGGACGCTTGGCCCGAGCCGGAGCAGCGCAAACTCGATGAGTCGATGCGCTGTGCGATTTGCCAGGAGCTGTTCACGATGCCCGTCAGCTTCTCGACGTGCACGCACAGCTGTGCGTCGCCAACCCGACGCGTTTCCACTTTGGAGGACCGTATGCGCGACCACGAGCGCCAGTCGCACCGCCCTCGCGTCACGCTGACCGGTTTTCGTCCGTACCTCTCCACACGCAGTCTGCTCGTTGTGCATCCGACGCACGCTGAAGGAGTTCAAACTAGAGTGCCCAGCTTGCAGAGCCCCGGCGAAGGAGGAGGATCTGAGACCTAATCACGCGCTGGAGGCTGTCGTCGGAGCGTACAAAGCCGCGCGAACGAAACTGCTGGCGGGCGCGAGGCGCGTCGACGATCCGACGCCCAAAGCAGCCGCCGCGCCTCCCGGGAGCGAGGCGACTACGAAACGAAACAAACGCGGGGGTGCCAACAACGACCGGTCGACCGCGCCGGACGACGCTCCCCCCGCGAAACGAGCCACGCGTCGCACTTCGCGAAACGTCGACGTCGCGAAGAGCGATGCGCCTGCCGCGGGAACGCGAAAGGCGACCCGATCGAGCGCGCGGGCGACGGGCGGTGCGGAGGCGTCCACGTCGGGAGGCGGCGCGTGGGGGCGCCCGATTCGCGCTTCCCGCCGCGCAGCCGCGCCCACGCCGCCTTCAGAAGACGACACGGCGGACGAAGAGGACGAGGACGACAAGGGCGAGGCGGGCGATGTCGACTACGGCGGAACCCAGGAGGAGGACGAGGATGACGATGTGGTCAGCGAATCTGACTTGGAAACAGACGCGGCGGCGCGAGACGAGGTGGTGGACTTGGTGGACGACGAAGACCGAGGCGGCGGCGGCGGCAAATCCAAGCGGAAAGTCGGCGGTCGCCAGCCGTCGGCGCCGTCCACCACCCCGGGAGGATCCGACGATAAAAAGCGACCGGGTACGGTGCAGTGTCCCATCTGTGGCGTGGGCGTCCAGGAAGGGCTCATCAACAGTCACGTCGACGTGTGCCTCACCAGAGGAGGCGCGTTCGGCAGCGCCATCGCCGAAGCGGTGGGAGGCGAATCGTCACCCAAGGACGAGTTCGGCAACGAGAACAGCGACGAGCAATACGCGATGGCGAAGCTTCCCAAGCTCGTGTACCACATCATGAAGGACAAGCCTCTGAGGAAGCTTCTTTCGGACGCCGGTTTGAGCGCCGTCGGCCGAAGGGACCAGTTGATCGACAGGCACAAGGAGTTCACCCTTCGCGTCAACGCCTCCATCGACTCGGGGCACAGGCCTAACTTAGCGGCGATCGCCAGAGAGGTGAGTAAGCTCGAGCGAGATCGAGATCGCGCGGGAATGATGCCGGCTCCCGGCTTGATAGGGTCGGGCGGGTCGGGATTGGCGGCGGCGGCGCCCGCTTCCAAGGCGGATGTGTTCGGAAAGCTCATCGCGGACGTCCGCGCTCGCCGCGGCGCGGGTGCGAAGGCTCGAAGGGATTCGTCCCCGGTAGAGGATAGCGAGGACGACGGCGATGAGAGAGAACTTCAGGGTCTCGCGGATACTCTCGTGGATGAAGGTGATGTGCGCGTGCAAGAGGAAGCGACCGAAGGCGGCGTAGAAGTTGAAGTGCGTTAAGGAAACTTTTTTCCTTCAAAAGTCAGGGCGTGTACAACACAAGCATATTGTAAGCTCTTCAGAAAAAGCGGCAAAGAAAAAGAGGAACGCAAGAAGCGTTGGAAATCAAAAAGGCTGTACCGGTACACTACTGTATGCGAGGCACCGTGGCCTTTTTCTTTCTCAGATCTGAAAGCTCGCTCGCCCGCCGGCGCGAGCACACACGGTGGCGCAAAAGTGTTGGTGGCAGACCTGTTGGGGGGGCCTCGGGGACCGACCATGGATGGTCTCCGTGCTGAGTTCTTCGGCACCGGCACTCCGAGATCGACGACACCCGGAAGCGGCGCGGGCCCCAGTCGAGCGGGCGTGGGCGCGAGCAACTCCGTGGGTGGCGTCGGCGGGAGTCCGCGCCACGATTCCGGCGGGGCGACCAAGCAACCGACGACGTTCGAGGAGCTGAACAGCATACTGCGCGGCCGGCACTCGTCGCTGTCGCACCGCATCAACAGCGTGCTTAGGGTGCTGGAGAACAACCGCGACAACCTTCGGGGTTTCTTTAGCGCGTGCTATCAACCGTTGCTGTGGTCGATCTTCAACTTCGACGACGGCGCCAATGGTTGGCTTCAGTCCGTCTCCGCGGGGCGGCAGGACAGGAACTCGGAGAGGGAGGCTTGGATGCTGATAGATTTCCTCTCCCCCACTGGACCGCTGATGAAAGCGGTCCTCGCCGCAGATGCCGACGGCCTAATGCAGTTCGCGTTTCCCCTCGAACGCCTGCCTGTGCGCACGCAACGACGCCTTCAGACGGATCCTGCTCTGCTGAACCAGCGTCTGCCCTACCGCAACTGCGTGCAGCGGGACGCGCATGGTCGATTTCACGTTCACCTGGGACTGTACCACTACTTCCTGTTCTGGTCAGCGTACTACGCGTGCTCAGAAGCGCGCGGTTCGGTATCCCTGACGAACGATAGGAGGAGGCATGGCAGACAAGGATCGCCGTATGGTTCGGGCTCCGGTCGGCCCCAGTGGATGGACGGCTTGCTCGGCCGAAGCCAGAAAATTCACCCGTATCGGGAACTCCTCCTGTCACATCTCGAATACTTCCTTCCCCGCGGTCCTGCGAGTATCGGACGTGGAACTTCGCGGGGGATGGGGGCACGCGGCGGGGGAGGGTGGTCCAGGCCGTCCGAGCTCTTTTACCGCGCCGGGAATGTCAGCCAGGGCGAGATGCTGGTGAGCATCATGATCGAATTTTGGCTTCCAGGAGTTGAAGAGCCTTTGCGCTCCGAAGATCCCTCGCGGTCCCCGTACGGCGTCGGCGCGGATGGCCGCTCTCGTGGTTTCGCTGTCGGCTCGAGATATGGGGACCCTACGGGACTGCAACAGCAGTACTCGTATTACAACCCACCTAACGATGATCTCGTCAACGCTGTCTCTCTGTTGACGACGTACTTATTTGCCGAGACTTCGGAAGGCGGCGGCGCGAAAAAGAAAACAACGGGAAGTGTGACTGCGGATGGCGAGCGATTGTCACCGCGTTCACCCCCTGCATCGGGGGGTAATGGCACGCCTTTTGCGCGAGGATCGGCGCGTCGAACTCCTTCGCCTGCTGATCGAGAGCGCGACTCGGTCGAGGAGGTGGAGCGCGCAAAAGAGATGCTCCAGAAGCCGCTGTACCGCTTTCTGTGCGAGGCTTTTACACAGTGGCCGACCGAAAGCACCGCTAGCCTCTTGCCGCTGCTGACTTTATGGGTGACATATCTGACGCCTTGGACGCTTGAGTTTCCCAAGCCGTTCCGCCTTTCGCGGTCGTCGGGATCACCCACATCGACGCTCTCTCGAGGCCTCGAGGCTGTGACGGCGGTGGCGACGGAGAGGAAGCCGTCTTCGCCCGCTTTCGCGGACGACTCATCTCCTCTTTCAGGCGCGTCTGGCTCTAGGGGCGGCCGAAGAGGCCGTCCGAGGCACCAAATAGATAAGGCGCACGTTTTGCATAACTTGCCTTTCTACTGCGAGCTCATGCGACACTTTCTTGAGCTTTGCTGCAAGCGGGTTCCCGTTGATGCTGAAGGTACCGCAAACGCGTTGCTCAGCGTTCTTCGTGTGCTGGCATCCATTCCGGAGTTGCTCGAGTTGCTCGAAGACGTTGAGACAGCGTACAACAAGTTTGCTCTCGTGGATCCATATGCGCCGCCCACGCCGAACGTGGAGCCCCCTCCGCCGACGCCTTATGATGCGTTTTTACCTTTCATTAAATCCCAAATTCTCGATTGGGACCCACCAGAGTTGTTGGTCGGTGATGGCGTGTCTGAGTGGTTCGCGTCGACGCCGGTGGGACACGGTCGCGCGGGATACGCCGCAGCACCGCAAGCTGTCGTACCGAAACTCTCGATGTTTTCGCTGGATCAAGAGGGGCAAGCGCAGATTGTTCTCGCCCTCCTCGAGCGACTTGATCGAGACACTTCGGCGGTCGGACCCTCACACCCGCTGCGGAAAAGGGTTCCTAAGCTTCGCAGCGCTGCGTTTTCTGTTTTCAGATTGGACCGTCTCGGCGAGGAGGCGACGCGGCGAACGTCCATCGGAGGCGGTTCCAGAAACCTGGGAGAAATGGATCATTCGACGTCGCCTGGTGCGCATAGGCCTAAAATCGGATGGGCTAGGCTCGAAAAGTCGAAAGCAAACGCAAAGGGACTCTACCAGGGCGACTGGCTTCACAGGCCAATCTCGGACATGGAGTTTCCCCCTCTCGCGCGACTCATGATCGCCGCGACCATGCACGTTCGGGAAGTCACTGGAGACAAACGCATAACGCTCAGGCCGCTTGCGGAGTACGGTTCGATGCTCATGCTGTTTTGCGTGTTCATGTTCATCTGGATCTTCTTTTAAATCTGCGGAAATACTCAAAGCACGGACGTCAGGACACTTTTAGCGATAGATCTCTAGCATTTTCAATTCTAACACGTTTCAATCAAATAAATCTTTGACTGTCTAAGCTTTCAACTACCGACTGCGCTCAGTTACGACCACGACACAACGCTTAACACGCACAGTAGAGTGAGGGTGAGCATGATAGACCGGGTACGGTGGGCCCCACCCTCTTTGTCTTCACAGACGCCGCACATTCCGGCTTCGAAACATTCAGCGAAACCCACGGTGGCGTCATAATATGAACACCAGCCATTATCCTGTATCTGAATTTGTTGTTCCTGACACTCCGCGAGGGCTTGATCCGCCAGGAACTGGTTGGGATTTTCCGTGTAGTACGCGTTACACTTGCAGTAGGGAAATTCCTGTACGCTGGGATCATACACGCACACGCCGTTATCGCTGCAATGCCGCTTTTCATTATCCCATGGGCACATGTACTGGCATCGGTCACCGTACCAATAGCTGTAAGAGGCGTGCGTGTCAGCGGAAATCGAGTAAACGGAGGAAATAAATTCAAACGCGTTGAAGGGAAAATTCGGGAACGTACTCGTCGCAATCACAGTCGCCTTTATCGTCGCAAATACCGTGACCTGAACAAATCATTTCTTGCATAAGTCCGTCGACAGCCTCACTGTATCGTGAGTCGGGGAACTTGATAATGTTGTGATCGCCACGGATAGCAATCACGTCATCCTCGGTCCCTCTGGGGCAGGAGTGTTCGCAGAAGATACCCTGTAACGGAAGATAAACGTGAGTATTAAGTGAAGAATTCAAAAGGAAGGGAAATAATGAAATGAACTTACCGCCTTGCCATCAGGACAGTCACATGTCTTAAGCGCTTCAGCCGTATCGGCAGTGCAGGCGCCAATGTTGCCTGAACACTCATTCCCGTTGTTGTCTGTCGGGCACTCCGCCTCAGATATCGCAAACATGGCGCCGCCTGCAGCGACCGTAACGAACGTGAAGTTGGTTTTCGCACCAAGAGCAAACGTCATCGGCGTGTCCATCGCAGTAATCACCCCTGTCATGTCTAGATATGGTGGTGTACATTCGCACTTCGTGTTTTCGTTGAATCCGACGCACCGCCCAGCATTGATTGCGTTGGTATTTTCAATCTGCGGCGTGAAGTTGCACGTCCCCGCACCAGCGCAGTTGCACTCACATTCATCGTTCCATTCGTACTTCTCGATGCTTGGTACGAAGGGTGCCACTTCGTACGTTATACCCGCGATAACCGGCGCGTCGGGAGATGGTGGTGCGGGTGGTGCTTGGATATCTGGGCACGTGCCGGCAGCGTCATAATTAGCCATACACGCGCCGCAATCGCATGTACCCTGTTGTCCTAAAGCGTTCGTTCCCCATGTGTAAACATTTCCTTTGCTTGAAAGCGCAATAGTCTGGAAATTTCCTGCATCGATTTGCGTTATGCGCGCGTCCACCTCTGATTGAATTCTTCCAGTCACGCGCTCCGAAGTTTCTATGAATCTTGTCTCGTTTCCCTGACGCACAGTTGACGTTTTCGTCGTGTAAAAATCGAAATGTTTGAGTCGCGTCGGGCGATCGATCATTTCTGGGGCTCTGTATTCCTGCGTTTTCTCGAAGCGGTCCGGTTCGCGTTGCGATGATATGTATCCAAGTCCCAGTTGACCGTGAAAATTGTCGCCCCAAGCAAACATTTCGCCAGTCCTGACTAAAGCTATGGAGTGATGCGAGCCTGCTTTCAAAGCAACAACTTCGAGGGCCATGGAGGCAGCGCTCGGTGATGGTGGCGGCGGCGGCGGTGCTTCTGTGATCACCGCGGCGGTGTCGTTGGCTCCTTCTTCGCCTTCCACTGCGGGCGGTGGATATGCAACAGCAGCTGGGGGTGGCGGATACATCGCCTTTTCAATAATGAGGAATCCGGCTGAAACTGGCATCACTTCGCGATTGTAATACCTCCCAGTAACATCGTCGTACTTGTTCGGCGTGAAGACTTCGGTATGATTTGCGATCTTCGTGTACTGTTGCGGCTTACCGACTTGCCCGTGAAAGTTGTCACCCCAACCCCACACTTCGTTACTTTGTGAGACGGCGATGGTGTGACCTCCTTCTAGAGCTTTTTCTGTCCCTCCTGCCACGTGACCCCCACACGCCACGAGCTTAATCTGGGGCATAAAACTCCCGTCTGCGGTTCGAAGGATCTTCGTCGGCTTTTGGACAGAGTTCAGACACGGGTCGAAGCCCCTTCCATCTGGTTCCGTGCATCCTCCAAGCCCGAGCTGACCTTCTTGGTTCGCACCCCACATGAAAACACCACCAGTAAAAGTAAGCGCAGCGCTATGACCGGCTGCTGCCGAGACGTTTTTCACCAACTCACCACCGACGTCGAGGGCCTGGGGGACACTCGAAAAAGGTGTCGTCTCCGGGTCCTCGTCCAAGCCGAGTTGTCCGTACAAGTTGCTCCCCCACGCATACACTCGCCCACCGTTGACGAGCGCTAGCGTATGTTCCAAGCCCAACGCGACGTCCACGACTTTGAGCTTCAGGCCGTTAGGGTTGAAGAGCTCAAGCAGCGTAGGCTTGAAGCGTATTTCGGTGTCCTCAGAGCCGAGTTTTCCTAGGCCCAGCTGCCCCATGTCGTTATTTCCCCACACGTACAACTCCCCTTCCTCGGTGATGGCGATGGCGTGGTTCTGTCCAGACACGATCCGTTGTATGTTTGTTCCGGTTTGACCTAACACCTCGTGCCCGAGTGTAGGCACGAACTGAGGCTCACACTGGTCCGGCTTCGCTTGCCTCGACTGGTTGGGCTCGTGGTCGATGCCAAGCTGGCCGAAACGATTGAAACCCCACGCGTGCACGCGCCTGTATCCCGTCAGCAAAGAGGATGCCTCGCATAGCAGGCACGAGAGTAACGCGAAGACGAACAACGCGTTATATCGGTACCCAGTGCGGAGGTGGGCGACCCCGCCGCCCGCCCCCGCCGGGCGCGCCATTTTTTGTTACCTCACTTTTAGAAGATTTGTTTTTTTTTCGTCTTTGATTTTCTCGAACCCGGCTTCCGCTGGTTCGGCGGGTGCCGATTCTCGATTTCGCTTTCGGGGGCTTCGTGTAGGAGACGATTTTCAAGTCTTCCACGTGGTGCCGATCTCCCGGTGACACACGCCTCGGCGCGCATCGATCCTTCGTTTCGATCGTTTAGGCACAGCACGCATGAACGCTTGAGTCCTGAGTGCCCGGTGGAGGTCTCGACTGCAGCAGGCATTCCAAGACTGATGGCGAACCGACTGTACCAGGTGGTGCGCACGCTGCTCGAGGCGAACCGGTCGCCTTCGATGAAAGCACTCGACCTGCGAAACAGCTCAGACTTGCAGTGCGTGAACATGATGTGTGAGAAGGTGGGCGAGGCCTGCGTGTGTAGATTGAGTAGAGTACTGGAGAAGAACGGCCAGGAGCTACGCTCGCTGTGCCTCGCGGACAACAAGCTGACGCAGCTGCCTGACATCGTATTCGAGCTGCCTCACTTGCAGGTTTTAGATTTGAGCGGAAACGCGCTCGAGGAGATACCCGAGTCTGTGGTGAACCTGAAGAGCCTTAAGGTGTTGGACGTCACGGGCAACCCGATCAGCCGGGTTCCCAAGACGGTCGCGAAACAACTGTACGGCCTCGTGGAGATTAGACGCGATGACTTAAAATGACCTAATACATAGCTACTAACTACTAGCCTGAGACTTTTAGAAACCGATGCTCTTCCACCCCTTCTTTTGCAGCGCGATGCGGAGCGCTTTGATGCGTTTCCGCTGCGTCTCGCCCGCACTCGGCGCCTTATCCACGCGTCCCGCGGTTCGGTACTCCACGCGACTCCTGTCCCCAGGCGCGAAGAAGAACTCGACATCGTCCACGAACCCAAACCTGGGATCCTTGTACTCGACGTACAAGTAATCGTCCAGCCTCGTCACGATGGTCGTCTCGAAACCGTCGCAATCGGTGTTGGTCACCACGTCAACGAGCTCTTCCATCGCCTGGGCTTGCGTCGCGGGGTTCCGGATGCCGCGTCCTTCATCGGGGTTGTACGTCCAGGGAGGAATGTAGTGCGAATCGTCGTTCAGATCTTGAGTGGTGGAAACGCAGTTGGGCTTGTTAGGGCACAGCGTGAGGGAGATGTCATCGCCGTACTGCGCGAGGCCGAGACCGCTCGGACGAGAGTTGTCCACCATGCCGCCGAGCGCGTTGTCGAGGAGACCGCCGAGGACGAGCAGGCTGCTGCTGTTCAGCATCAACTCGCGGCGTCCACGAGGCGCTTTATCCGTGGAGGCGGGCTTCTCGGGTCGACCATCGTTGGCCACACAGCGAGGAGCGCGACCACCTCTTTTCGACCCGCGGGTCGCCCTGATGGACGAGGGTTGCAATCGGAGGGAAGGCGCACAAAGCACCGACATCGCGAACACGGGGAAGCCTTCGTCTACGGAGAAAGAGGCGTTGGTGACAATGTGACAAGTGGACCTTTCGGAGAGCTCGAAACCGACCGTGCGTCCCGAGGGTGCACAGGAGAGTGAAGGCGCTTGCCTGAGGCAAGATAAGGTGTCGACGTTTTCATCGACTGCCAAGTCAGCCTCGCTGCACGCGCAAAAGCGACATTTTCTTCTCGGCGGACACAGAAACCTCTCCCACAACTACCCGGCGGCGGACTCCCCGGGACGGGACCACGCGCACGCGATGGAGCGTGCGGTGGAGCGGTTGTCTGCTCTGCAAAGTAAGCGGGAGAACATTCGAAACATATGTGTCCTCGCGCACGTGGACCATGGCAAGACCACCTTATCGGACGGCCTCATCGCGCACAACGGGTTCATAAGCCAGAAACTCGCGGGGAAGCTTCGTTTCATGGACTTCCTCGACGACGAGCAGAGGCGTGGTATCACCATGAAAAGCGCGGCAATCTCTCTTCTGTACACCCCGAAGGTGGTACCTGGTGCGGGAGAGCCTGAGCCCCTGCTCATCAACCTCATCGACTCCCCAGGACACGTCGACTTCTGTAGCGAGGTGTCCACCGCCGCGAGATTGAGCGACGGCGGTTTGGTGGTTGTCGACGTCGTCGAGGGCATTTGTGTGCAGACGCACGCGGTGCTCCGCCAGGCGTGGGAAGAGCGACTTAAAACCTGCTTAGTGTTCAACAAGCTGGACCGACTTATCATAGAGATGGGATATACGCCTCTGGAGGCGTACGAACGCATGCGCAACCTGTTGCACGAAGTCAACGGCGTGATGAGCGCGTTCGTGTCCGAAAAGTTCATCTCGCAGGCGGACACACTCCTGGCGACGGCGGACGCGTTCGGCGGTGACAGTGCCGCCGAGGGTGAGGAGACATTGCCCGAGGATGCTGAGTTGGAGGATATTGTGACGGATGCGGAACACTCCGATGACGCTTTCTCGGTGGATCGGGGCAACGTGGCGTTCGCTTGCGCGGCGGATGGATGGGCGTTTCGCGTCGACTTGTTCGCGGAAATGTACGCCTCTAAGCTCGGGTGCAGCTCGAAGACGCTTCAAAGGGGTCTTTGGGGGGACTGGTTCTATCACCCGAAATCGAAGAAGATCGTGGGGAAGAAGACGGCGGGTGGCAAACTCAAACCTCTTTTTGTCCAACTCGTGCTTGATCCCATCTGGAAGATGTACCATGCCGCCGAGGCGGAGAAGCACGGGTACCCGCCCGAAGGAAAGGACTTGGCCACCATGGCGGCGTCGCTAAAAGTCGATGTCCCCGAAAAAGACATCAAGAGCAGCGATCGAAAGTACGCGTTGAACTGCATCTTGAAGGCTTGGCTTCCGCTGTCACCGACTATCCTGGAGATGGTGGCAACCTGTCTGCCTAGTCCCATCAAATCGGCACCGCACAGATCGTTCCGGCTCATGCCTGCACCGACGCTGAAGGCGGAGCTTGACCCCGCGGACGCGCGCGAACTCACCCAGTCGCGCAAGGCTGTCGCTACTTGCAGCACTTCAGAAGGCGCTTCAACTGCTGCTTTCGTGAGCAAGATGCTTGCAGTTCCCGTTTCTGCCGTGCATGGGATGTCGGGCGCGGCTGGTGATAGTGTCTTCTTAGGTTTCGGCCGCGTGTATTCTGGCGTGCTGCGAGAAGGGGACAAGATGTACGTCATCAATGGCGCGTACGATCCGAGCGATCCCGGCGAAGACGCGTGCGAGGAGGTCGTCATCGAAGAGCTTTACCTCATGATGGGTCAGGGAATGTTCCGAGTCAAGGAGGTACCTGCCGGTAACGTTCTCGCGATCGGTGGTCTGGAGAAATACGTCCTGAAGAGCGCTACACTGTCGAGCACCAAGATGTGTCCGCCGTTCGGCAACATGATGTTCCAGGTCGCGGCAATCGTCAAGGTCGCGGTTGAACCGGAGAACGTTTCGGACATGCCGGCTTTGGTCGAAGGACTTCGTCTGCTGAACCGTTCCGACGCGTTCGTAGAGGTTGGACTCATGGAGACGGGTGAGCATGTCATCGCAGCGGCTGGTGAGGTACACCTCGAACGGTGCATCGCTGACCTTCGCGAACGCTTTGCGAAGGTGGACTTGAAAGTTTCGCCTCCCCTGGTGTCTTTCAGAGAATCAGTCTCTTCCACCGGCGTCGCGGAGGCTACGACGTCTAATGGTCTTCTGACTATACGCGCCACCGCGAGTCCTTTGCCTCCGTATTTTCCTCGTGTCTTCGAAGACTCCATCGAGAACCTTAAAAAAGTGTTGCTCTCCGCGCACAACGAGCCACTCGACGACGCGGACGCGGTCGCGCCGGAGATTCTGAGTAAGCTCAAAACTTCGCGAGACGCGCTCACGGTTGAGGGGGACGGAACGGAGGGCGACATTCAGGCGATTCTGTCCGAGGCTTGGGCACTTGGACCGAAACAAGTCGGTCCGAACCTGCTAACGGTCGGAGAGACGGTAGATGGTGAGACGGGCATGCCCCTTAGGTCGTTGGGCAAGCCTCTGGTCGGCGAGGCTTTTGGAATTTCGCCTGCGCCGCGCCAGTACGCGGCTCCCGAAGGCGCGTCGACGAGTCTCATCGACATGTCCGACCCGACGGTGATGAGTACGGTGGAAGGAAACGCGCTTACGGGATTTCAGATGGCAACTTTGCGAGGGCCGCTCTGCGATGAACCATTGTTTGGAGTCAACGTCCGCTTAGAGGTTATTCCAAAGCCTCTCCAGGGTGACGAAGAAGTCGATGGAGGGCTCGGCGAGGAGCAGTACGGTCCATTCTCTGGTCAAGTCACAAGCGCTACGAGGGAAGCTATTCGCCGCAGCGTGTTGAAGGCGGGACCGAGACTCGTCGAGGCCATGTACCTCGCAGTGATCACCACCACTTCTGAGGCGCTCGGTGGCACATATTCCGTGCTCGGAAGACGTCGTGCGAAAATTCTCTCGGAATCCATCCGCGAGGGTACTGGCGTGTTCATCATCCACAGCTACCTTCCCGTGGCTGCCTCGTTTGGTTTCGCGGATGAGTTGCGACACAGCAGTTCAGGCGCGTCAAACGCGCAGCTGATGCTGAGCCACTGGGAGCGACTGGACATCGACCCCTTCTTCACGCCAAAAACCGAAGAAGAGCGAGAAGAGTTCGGAGAAGACGGCGACGCGGGACCGAACATGGCTCGCCAGCTCGTCGACGCCACTCGACGCAGGAAAGGACTCAAGGTTGAGGAGACTCTCATTAAAGTTGCGACGAAGCAACGCACGCTGTCTCGAAAGGCGTAGCTTCTCACGGATAGAAGTGGGCCTTCTTGTCAGCTAACGCGTCGTTCAGCAGCTTGCAGAAGATCGCTCTCGCCTGCTCTTTGGTTTTGCCTTTCAGCTTGTGGTGGCCCATCCAGGTTGCTTTGCCGCCGTAGTCAACAGCGCCGATATCGTTCCACTGCGGACACTCGATCGTGATGTCGCCAGTTTCAACTTGGCTGCGAGCGCCTTGCACATCGTAGTAGAGGTCGGATTTGACGCCGATGCCGCCCGGTCTAGTGTTGTAGTGACATAGGATAATAGGAATAGTATGATGTCAGCGAACGTTTCTGGACGTTGAAACAGAAGACAGAAGGGATTGCGCTACGCACTTCTTGAAGAGCCTCCACTTCTTCACCATAGCGTCGGCAATTTGCGTGGCCTCGTTGTACTCTTCCTCGGTGACGGGAGCGAACTCGCTTTCTTTCGCCGCGCGCTCGGCAGCCTCTTTCTGGGCGAGGTATTCCTCCGGAGCGAGCAATTTCTCTTTCTCGAACTTATCCTTGAACCGCGAGAAGGCTTTGACACCATATGCGTTGAAGAAACGCTGGAGGTCCGCACGTTGTGCGGGTTTCTTGTTGAGCGCCCCATCTTTCTCGAATCCAAGCTCGATCGCCTTGTTGGCGACAGCCTCGAGAGTGAGGTTGGAGATTCCGCGGCCGGAATCGGCGAAAGACAGAACGGTCATGAGTCGAGTCGGGAACGTGGAGATGCGACGCGCGAGGGCAAGAATACGGGTAAGGCGCGGACGCGTCGGTATGCGCGTGTGCGTCGATGAGTGTCCCGTTCACGCGACACCGAGGCGCAGAAGTCCAAACGAAACGCTCCGTCTCCTGCAAACGAGCGTTTCCAAGAAAATGCGGGATTCCGTTCGAAAGCTGGTTTCGCCGCTGACGACGAACCGACCGTTGCTTTTGGCTTTTTGACCACGATGCCGTTTTCCAAGCGCTTCCGCTACGGGCGACGACCACTGCCGAGGTCGCAGACGGCGACGCGTCACACGGTTGGTGTATCGACCGTGGTGGTGCGACGAGTCGTCATGTACGAAGAGGCGGACACCGTTTCGGTGACCTCCACCCATGCCATGAGGGCGTCCAAACGAGATGCCACGCGCAAGGTGCGTGTGGGCACTGCCGACCCGAAATTTGTCCGCTGGCACTTCCTCAACACGCCTCTCCGGTGGTCCCCACACGGTGCTGACGGCTATCATCTCTCTGAAACGACCTTTCTGACCTACGCACAGGCTAAACCCAGCGGCGGCGTCGATGAGGAGCGGTTGCTCACGCTCCAGATGGAGAACCGAACGCTGAAGATGGAGGCGGTGGAGCGAGACAGAAAGTTGAAGCAATCGCTCGCGCGCCTGGCGCGCGCGGAGGAAGCGGCGAAACGCGCGTCCCTGGCTCCGGGATCGGCACGACCCACCAAGGGCGACTCTAACTCGTCACGACTCTTCGCTGCTGAGCAGCGAGTGTCGGAGCTCGAAGATGAGACTCGTGAGCTGACCCGCAAGCTGCAGAAAGAGAACGAGCGAGGCGCGCACTTCAAGAACATGTGCAAAGAGTACAAGGTGAAACTCGACGAGGCGCTCAAGGCTGCGCGCATGATGAAACCCGGGCAGCGCAGCACGGTTTCCGTCTTTCCGGGGCAGCCTTCATCCATGGAAAACCGGCTGAAGGACATGCTGCGTCAGGAACGCTCTAGAGCCGCCGCGCTCGCCGAGGAGTGCGACGAGCTCCGGAACGCGGTGCGCGCCGCGGGCGGTAAAGTGCCGCCCGCCGCCCCGGTTTCGACAAACGGCGACGAATGGGTCCTGGAAGACCTCGCGCACGAGGGCCAGACGTATCTGTTGGACCGTCCCATGATGAAGGTGTACGATAAGCCCTCCTCCGACGCGGATTGGCCTGAACCTGTCGGGCGGCTCGTTGACGGCCGTGTTCACCTCGTGAAGCAAGAAGATCTTTTCAATGCTCTGGATTCGTACCTCAAGCGCGAACAGATTCACTTGAAGGAGGCTTTCGACAGGTTTGACAGCGACCAGAATGAGCACCTGGACTCGGATGAGCTCGGTAAGTTCCTGGAAGCGGTGATGCCTGGCGTGACCGCAGCGCAGCAACGGTATTTCTCTGCCATGTGCGACACGAACAACGACGGTAAGGTGACGTACATGGAGCTGGTGGAGTCGATGAAGAACTGCATCAACATCGGCGTGGAAGTCGCCGATCGCGAATCCGCCGAGGTGCTCGAAGTCATCAAGCGACTCAAGGATCGAATGGACGCTGCGAAGTCCACCGTTTCTGCGGTGTTCCATCGATTCGACAAGGATAACAGCGGCGTTCTCGAGAACCGCGAGCTCCTCTCCATGTTTGAGGAACTCGTCCCGGACGTCACGCTGAAGGAAAAGCGATTCCTGCTCGCGCTCGTCGCCAAGCTCGACCTGAACGGCGACGGACACATTTCGATGGCGGAGCTGTTCAAGGCGCTGCGCGTGGTGAAGCCGACGATCGCGGCACCAGTAGTTGCGAAGCCTGCGAAAAAGGCGCCCAGTCGTGACACGCCTGCGGCCAAGGCTGCTGAAGCGATTAAGGCTTCCCCACCTGAACCCGAACCCGAACCCAGTTCGGCGATCGTGCCTGCCAAATCCGCCGCGGATTCGGCGTCGCTCCAGAAGCGGTCCAGGCAACCCGCCGCGCAGGCGGGCGAAGTCGCGTCGCTCAGAAAGCAGCTCAGCGAGGCCATGGCGCGGAGCGCCGAGCTTGAGAGAAAGCTGAAGAAAGAGCAGCAGACGGCGTTGCCTGCGCCCGGCACTGCGGGCTACGTCGCTCCCTACTCTGCGAGCGAGCTTCAAGCGGAGATCAAGTCGGCCTGGGAGCGCGCGGGGGTGCTGCAGAAGCGTTACCACGAGGCTCAGTCTGCGCTCGGCACGATGAAGGCGAACCACACTCGTGTGTTACAACAGCTCGACGACACCCACAAGCGTCTGAACGAAGAGCGCAGGGAGAACCTGAAGCTCGCCGCGGAGGAGAAGCGTCTGGCGATGGAACTCGAAGCGGCCCGTGAGTTCGAGCCCGCGCTCGAACAGTCACGACGCGAGCGTGCGGCCCTGGAGAAGGAGAACCATCAGCTCCTTGCGACGGCGATGAACGCTCCATCGGAGTCGCAATCCGAGACGCGGAAGCTGCGGACGCTCATGGCTGAGGCGCAGCGCGAACGCGCCGAGGCCGAGCTCCGCGAGGTTGAGCTCAGGCGGACCATCCAGACCATCGGTGCCCAAGGTGTGGAGGAAGCCGCCGCCACGCGCGAAGAGCGGGACCGTCTGCGCATGGAATGCTCCCGCATGGAGGTTGAGCTCGAGGCGGCGAACGAGAAGATCAGCGTGCTCATGGACATGAGCCGAGCTGCGCTCGAAAACCGCGAGATGAACAACGCGCAGGTGGCCATCGTCGACGACGGGATCGATGAAGGGTCCCTCCGCGCCGAGCTTCGCGGGCTTCGCGAGACCTTCGGCGATCAGGTCGAGGAGCTGCGCAAGGCGCATAGGCTCCTGAAACTCGAGGAACAGCAGGTTGACGACCTGCGCGCCGCGCTCACCGAGGAGAAAACGCGCGCCGATAAGATGAACGAGAGCTTGTTCAAGAAGGTCAAGGCGCACGAAAACGAGCTGGATCGCCGACAGAAGAAGATTCACGCCCTCGAGGCGCAAGTCAGAGGGCGCGAGTACGTCGAGGCGACGGAGAAACCGGAGTCGCAGGCTGTGCGCTCGAGCCGAGATGGTATGGCGCAAGACGTGCCCCCTAAGGCTTCCGTGGATGATTTCGCGGATCTGTCGCCTGACGAGAACATTTTCGAGCTTCGCCTGATGAGCATCGACTTGGACGCCGACAAAATCGGTGAGAAGAACCCGGAGACGTTCATGACTGTGGATTTCTTCGAGCACGAGACGCAGACCTCGCCGGTGCAACAGGGTCTATCGGTGAGCACCGATCACACTTTGCAGTACATCGTCAAGGCTGACGATTTCTTCCTCGAGTACCTGGACACCAAGCGTCTGCCCGTGGAGCTCAACAAGTCCCTCGGCATGGATTTCGCGACCATCGGCGTCGCGAACATCAACTTGTCGTGGGTCCTCGACGACACTCTGGCCGGTCGCACGGCTGAAGCCCCCGCGGAGCACTTCTGCGATGTCATCGGCCGCAGCGGTGAGGTGATCGCGCGTCTGCGCTACGCCGCTTACATGCGGAAGAGCATCGTCGCGGACGTGCGCGAGTATCGCCGCAACAAGCCTCCGGTGCGGGTGAAACCGTCGAAAGACGCGTACGTCGCCGCGTACACCGCCGCCGCGGAGACCCCGTTCCCGAACATGATCAGCGTCGAGCTCTCTTGCTGCCGGGACCTCGTACCTCGCGTCGGCCCCGCGTCGTCCATGGTGCCGTACTGCAGCTACCAGTTCCCCGGGCTCCCGAGCCACGACACCGTGTACGGCCGCGGCGCCAACCCGGACTTCGACGACGTGCACGACATGCCGCTGAAGCGTACCAAGGATGTCGAGGCGAAGATGGTCAAGTCGGCGATGGAGATCATCGCCTTCGACGACGCGGACACGGACTTGGAGGGCGCCGGCGTGATCGGCATCGCGCGAGTGGACCTCGAGCCTCTTTCCAAGGGCATGCCCGTGACGGGCTCATTCCCTCTCTTCTCGCAATCGCGCGAACGACGAGGAACCGTGTTCGTCAGCATCGCGTGGAAAGACCCGAACGCGCCGACGGCGACGTCCGCGCGCGCGCCTCCACCCGTGAGCAGCGCGGCGCGCGTTTCCGAGATGCGTTCCGACCCGTCGCGCGTGAGCCCGGAGCTCGAGGAGGACACCATTCTCAGCTCGAGCGCGGCGCCGCAGCCGCCGACGAGCGTTTCGCTCAAGCCGAGGGACTCGGCGGAGGCGTCGACTTCGGCGGGCTCCGCCGCGGGCAGCGCCGACAGCATCGTGTTTTCCATCGGCCAGTTTGAGCTGGGCAAGACGCTGTACCACGACCACAAAGTGCGGCAGATGTTCATGCTCTTCGAGTTCATGCCCAAGTTCCACCGGGACGACGAGCAGCAAACCATGCGGGTGAAGAAGGAGAGCCAGTTTGTGGATTTCGGGTACACCAAGGCGTTCCCGGTGAAGGATTCCGGGTTGAGAGCCGCGCTCGCGGCTCTGCTCGACGGCGGTAACCCCGAAGACGCGACGATCCCGTTCTGCCTCGTGTCGGACGACAACGGCATCGATTTCGAGGATGTCGGGTTTTTCGAGCTGAAGCTCACGGACATCTACAAGCATGGCGATTACGTGGACCGCCGCGTGGAGGTTCTCGACAGGAACGACGTGCCCATCGGCCGCGTCACCGTCTCCGTCGTCGCGCAGAAAGCGTTGCAGAGCATCGCGCTGACGAGATGAGTGTGCATATAACTTAGAAGTAGACAGGCTTTGCGATTACATCGACGCCGCCGCCATCTTCGACGAGAGCTTCTTCTCGCCCTTCGCCTTCTTCTTCTCCTTGGTGGGTTTCTCCGCCTTTGCCGCCTTCTCCTTGGCGGGCTTCTCCGCCTTCTTCTCCTTCTTCGTTTTTTTCTCGTCGCCGCCCTTCTCCTCCTTCTTCGCCTTGGACGCCTTCTTGTCCTTGCCGGCCGCCTTCTTGTCGCGCGAGGGCTTCTTGTCCTTCCTCCGGCGGTCGCCCTGCGGCACGGAGAACGCGTTGTTCGCGGCGCCGCCCTCGTTGGCATACGGGTCGTACTGCGGGTACGCCTCCACCGATGGCATCTCCTCACCCCGGCTCAGCGGCTTGAGCGGGTCGTACCCCCCCAGGCCCGCGTGCAGCGCCGCCGACGAGTTCTTGGGCGCGTACAGCGCTTTCTTCGCCGCTCCCACGGCGGGCGCCGCGGTCTCCTCGTCGCTCTCGGAGTCGGACTCGCCCTTGATCGCCGGGCGCGCCATCTTGACGCCCGCCATGCTCGCCTTCATGTACGCGGGCATCTCCGGCTCGGGCGGCGGCGGCGCCGGGAGCGCCTCGGGGACGCCCTTCTTGCCCTTCTTCTTTTTCTTCCCGCCGTCCTCGGGATCGGGCTTGGCCACCTCGCCGCCGAGGTAGTAGTTGCCCATCTTCTCGCGGTGCCGCGCGAGCATCTCGCGCGCCTCCTGCTCCTCCCGCGCGATCTGCTCCTTGCTCTTCTTCTGCGCAAACAAATCCGTGACGTCCTTGTGCTTGCTCTTCTTCTTCTTGGCGCCCTTGCCGCGCCGCGAGGACTCGTCGTCCGAGTCCTCGTCCCCGGAGCTCACCAGCAGGTCGTCCCATCGCTCGGAGAGCGGCGCGGTGATCAACAGCGACGCGGGGGGCTCCACCTTGCGCTGCGCCTTGAGCGACACGGGCTGCACCTCCTCCGAGAGCGCCACCGCGAACTGCTCGACGATGGCGACGCCCTCGCCGGGCGTCGCCGCCTCCGCCGCCGACGCGATGTCGAGGATGGTACGCAGCTGGCACGCGCGCTCGCGAACCTCGAGGTGCAGCGAGACGCTGAACGGCCCCAGGTTCTCCTTGATGGTGTCCCCGAGCCGCGCCAGCGAAGGGCTCATCGGCACCAGCACGTCCGAGCGGGGGAGCTCGGTGTCGGGGAACGCTCGCGCCGCCGCCGCCGCCGCCTCCGCCGCCGCCGCCGCGTCGTCGTTCGCGTCGCCGGGCGCGGCGAGCGCGAGCGCGCCACCGGACTCGTCGAAGGGCGCCGGCGCCGGCTCGGGCGCCTCGGGCGGGGGCCTGACGGCTCCGGCGTGCGCGGCGACCGCGGAGGCGTACACCTTGAGCAGGCTCTGCACGTACACCGCCTGCACGTGCGGGGGCAGGTTGGCGACGTTGGGGTGCGACAGCGCCGCCACCACCTCGTCGTGGTCGGCGACGAAGTGCGCGTACTCGCCCACGATCCAGGCGATGGACTTGAGCGCCTCGGCCACCGTCGCGTTGGACGCGGTGTTCTCCAGCAGGCTCGGGTCCAGCAGGAGCGGTTTCAGGATCGCCACCGCGGACTCGCGCACCACCTCGACGCGCAGGCAGATGTCGATGAGCTGGTCGCCCACCAGCCCGCCGTGCGAGGACGACGGGACGCGCACCAAGTCGGCGAGCACGGTGAGGTACCACACGAAATCCGTGACGAGCGCGTACCGGTCGTTCATGCACACGTGGATCACGCTCCACACGAGCTCATCCCGGAAGCGCTGGTCGGCTTTGCCCATCGCGCCCATCAAATGCGCGGTGGTGTCCATGAGCGTCTTCTTCGTCACGAGGCCGCGAACGATTTTCAGCGCGCAGTACTGGATGTTGGAGTCCTCGTGGTCCACGCACCCGAAGATGTTCCCCTTGTGCTCGGCGACGATGCGCGGGTGGCTCTCGAGCAGGAACGTCAGCGCGTGGAGCGCCAAGAACTTGATGTTGGGGTCGTTATCCTCGAGCATGTCCTTCAGCTTGTCCACCGCCTGACGCACGATCTTCTCCTGGCTCGTCATGCCCGCCACAACCGTGCGGATGCACTCGTACAGGAGCGACTTAGCGCTGGTGGTCTCGAGAATCTCGGAGAGGGGGCCCACCAGCTTCTTCGCCAGCCTCGGCTCGAGCGGCGTGAGCGCGCCGAACACCTTCACCAGCTTGATGGTCATCCAGTTGCTGCTGCTCGTGGTGAGCAGCTTGTAGAACTTGGGCGCGAGCGGCAGGTACGTCTTCGGGTTGTGCATCGCCAGCTCGGAGAGCACCGTCACCGCCGCCTGCACCACCGTCTGGTCGTCATCCTCCAGGCACTCCGTCAGCCTCGCGAAGGACGGCCGCAGCGCCTCAGGGTACCGCAGGAAGCACTTGTACAGGCACAGGCACGCGCGGCGGCGCAGCTCTGGCTTGTGGTTGTTCAGGAGCGAGTAGACGTCGGCGACGAGCGTCTGCGAGAGCTCGGGCGTGACGATGTTCCCCAGGCAGGAGATGGCGAGCGCCGCCTCCGCGGGGTTGGGCGACGCCAGGTCCTTCTTCAGCAGGTTGGGAATCAGCAGCACCACGTCGGTGTCGTCGCCGAAGGACTGCGTCGCCGCGAGGTACCCGACGCGCTTGTACTTGACGTTCTGCGTGCTCATGAGCTCCACCACGTGGAACGACGCCCAGTTCATGTTGAAGCCCAGGCTGTGCAGGTACGTCGCCTTCTCGATCGCCACCGCCTTCGTGCGGATGTCGGAGGTGATCACCTGGTGTCGTCGACGCGCGGGAACGAGAGGGTCAGGGTTCGGATCCGGGGAAGAGAGAAAGGCGGTCGAGAGCGTTTATCATCGAACGAACGACGGGCGCCGAGGATGGAGAGAATTGGCGAGATCGTCCGAGGGGGCGCGCGACGTCGTGATGGCGACGCTCGCGGCTACCGCGTCGCGCGTTCGGTCGTGTGACCGCGTTCGACGCTCGAACGCGGTCCCGCGACCTCGATACGCCGCGACGCGAACGACCACGCGCGCACGCGCGTCCCGCCGGCGTTCGACACCCGCGAAAAACACGAACGTCGCAAAAACTCACCTCGGCTCGAATGTCCTGCAAGCACTTGTTCATGTAGTCCTTCTGTCGGTCCTTGTTGGCGCGAATGCCGGTGATGATGTCCCTGAGGCTCTTCTGGAACAGGCCCTTGGTGACAGTGGCCATCGCCCCCGTCTGGGGCTTCGCGGTCGAGCCCATGGATGAGGACCGCATCGCGCGTCTCGATTCGCCGATCGAGGAACGCGTCAAATTCTTTTAGCACCGCCGATTCCCGTCACGGGCGTTCGCACTGCAAACTCGACGCGACGCGCGCGGTCTCCACGTGCACGAGCGCGCGTCACGAGCACGTCTCGCGGTCGCGGTCGAACGTCGAGCGCCTGTGCCCTCGAGTCCCGCGCCTGACGCGCGCACGAATCTGCCGCTCGATCGAGAACAACAACAACCTCCCTCCGCGGCCGCGGGCGTTGGGGCCGCGGGGTCATATATCGAGCAAAATAGACCCAAAACAGACCGTCATTAGTTTCATGTTTTTGAAGACTATTTGCGGCACCAAGAAAGTTCTCAAAACCGCGACTTCTTTCGCGCGCGAGAAACTCGACCAAGACCACCCTGCCACCTGAAAAAAAAAGAAATCCCACCTTCCCTCGGCGCCGCCCCTCCTCGAGGCACAACCGCTCGCCCACCGCGGTCGGCGCGTCGTCGGAGACAGCGCGCAGAGCGAGCGTCGTGGTATTCGCCGTGTGAGCATGGCGACCGACGGCGACGGCTCGAGCGTCACGCTCGGGCGGCACGGAGGAAGCGTCAAGGGAGCCTCCGCGGGCGCCGACGGGGCGGCGGTGGTGACGGTGCAGGGCGGCGATGGCGTCGTGGTGTACGACTGCAACGCGCAGGTGCGTGCTGTGAGCCTTATCGTTCGATCTCGGCTCTCTGTGCGGCGCGAACGTGCGGCACGCGCGCGGAGACGACGCGGCCCGGGTTGCACCTCGGCGCGCGTCTCGACCGCGCTCGCGGCGACGCCGAACCCCGCCGCCGCCGCCGAAACACGCGCTTTTCCTTTCGTCTTCATTCGTCGAACCGACCGCGTCCGTCTCGTCCGCGGATCCCCGCCACCCGACTCACCCGCCCCTTCCCTCGCGCGTTCCGTCTTCGTCGCGCTTCCACTCGCGCGCATCATCTCGTCGACATCCAGACGCGCGTTCGAAGCTGGACCGCCGGCCGCGGGCACGACTTGGCGGTCCCGGCGACGCTCGACCCCGTCTCCGGAAAGTTCTTCGCCGCGCTGGACGCGCCGGGGTCCGATCCCGCGCTCGTCGCCTGGGGCGACGGCGACCCCGTCGCGAGCCTGGACGCGCTCATCACGGGGAGCACTGCGAGGCTCGTGGGCGGCGTCACCGCGCTCGTGCCCGCGGGAAACGTCCAGGGGGGGGGCGTGCTCGCCGTCGACGGCGCCGGCGCCGTGCGCTGGTTCGGGGCGGACGCGCGCAAGCTCGCCGCCTCCGCCGGCGAAAAAAACGCGGGCGACGCCGCCGTGGAGGCGGCGACGCGCGAAACGGGGGGGGGTGGCGTGCTGGTCGTCACGCGCGCCAAAACAAATGGCGCGAAAAGCGGTAAGAGCAAGAAGAAGGACGCGGGCGTGGATGAGGAAACCCTGAACGCGCGCGTCGCGACGCTTTACCGCGCGGCGGGGACCGACGACGCCGGGCGGAGCGTCGAGTGCGTGTGGCGCGTGGAGGCGCGTCCGCCGGCGATTTGTTTTGCGTCGGACGGAGACACCGACGGAAACGCCGCGAGCGTCGCGCCGCGCGTGATCGCCGCCGCCGCGGAGGGCGGTGCGCTCACCCTGGTGTGGTCCAGCGGCGTCTGGGCGTCGTACGACCCGCACGCGGAGGACCCGGGCGCGCCCGTGCGCGCGCTGCGCCTCGGAGGCGGAGGCGCGGCTTTGAAAAAACCCGGAGGCAAGCGCGGCGCGGCGGCGCGCGGCGAGGCGTCGGACTCGGGGGCGCTCCCGCACGCCTCGGCGGCGTCGCTCGGCGGCGGGTATTTCGCCGTCGCGCGCGCGCGCGCCGGCGGCGCGAGCGTCACCGTGCTGGACGCGCGCTTCGGAGGCGTGCACGCGCACCGCAACGTCGACGCGGCGGGCGGCGACGTTCCGGATGGTGTCTCGGTCGCCGCGCTCGCCGACGCCGACGACGGATCGTTCCGCGTCGCCCTGTGCCTCGCCGACGCGGTCACGCTCGTGGAGCTGCCCGCGCCTCCCCCCGTGTCGCTCGCGGTCGCGCTCGGCGCGCTCAGCGCGGACGAGCGCGGCGCAGCCGCGCGCGCGCTCGGCCGCGCCGCCGCCGCCGCCGCCGCCGCGCCGCCGCGCGCGGGCGTCGCGACGCTCGAGCTCGAGGCGCTTCTCGCCTCGGCGGGCGGGCACGTTCCCGTCGCCGCGGACGGTGAGAAATCGGCGTTTTCTTTCGGGTCCGGTGCCGTCGTGGAGGTGGACTTGGCCGGGTTATCGTTGGACGGGGACGACGACGCCGACGCCGTCGACGCGCTGGCCGCGTTCGCGCGCGAGGACGTCACCGCCGCGGACGCGGCGGCGGCGCTCGCGCCGTTCGCGCGCGGCGAGGGACGGAGACGCTCGAGATCGAAATCGAAATCGGCGAAAGGAGGCGCCGGCAAAAACTCCCCGGCAAACGACGCGGGCTCGCCGCCTCCGATGCCTCCCGCGGTGCTCTCGGCGGCTCTGGACGCGTGCGTGCGGAACCGGCTTTGGGGACCGCTGCGCGAGCTCGTCGACGCCGGGTTGGTGACGAGCTCGACGGCGGCGCCCGGGATGGTCCGCGCGCTCCTCGACGCGGACCGCCTGGAGGACGTCGAGGCGTTCGTGTCCTCGGCGGCGGACGTTTCCGCGGAGGACCTGCGTCTTTGCCTGGATGCGATTCTGGCCACGCCCGAAACCTGCGCGTTCGCCGCGTCCCCCGCTTCCTTGGCGGCCTCGCGCGAACGCAGGGTCGCCGCCGCGGAGTCGGCGGTGGCGGCGGCGGAGGCGCTGGCGAAGCGGGAAAGCGAAAAAGGAGAAAAGACGCCCCGCGAGCTCCGCGCCGCCGCGCGCGACGCGCGCGTCGCCGCCGCCGCGGTGGAGTCGTTCGACGCGAAGGCCATGCCTTGGGCGTTTGCGCTCCACGCGGTGATCTCGAGGCCGATCGACCCGATCGCCGCGGCGGATACCCTGCCCTCGCTTTCGGCGGAGGCGGCGGCGAAACTGGCGTCGTTCGCGTCGGCGTGGCTTCAGGCGTACGCGGACCTCGCCGCGAGCTGCGACGTCTCCGGCGTCTCCGCGCCGGTCGGCGTGCCGTCGCTCCCGACGCTCGTGGGGTGGACGAGCGCGTTGATCGACGCGCACTTCACCTCGTTCGCGGTCGAGGGCTCGATGGGCGGCCCGGACGGCGACGAAGGCGGCGAAGGAGACGCCGCCGCCGCCGCCGCCGCCGCCGCGATGCGCGCGGCGGCGGAACGGCTGAGCGCCGCGTGCGACGCGGTGGGCAAAATGGGAGGCGCGCTCGCGCACGTCGCGGAGGGCGCGGCGGTGCCGGAGCACCAAGGCGTGCTTAGCACGACGTATTCCATCGAAGTCGTCGACTGGTAGGCGGGTGAACGATTATTAAGTGCGACGGCGGCGGGGTACGATGTGATCCGCGCGAGCGACGATTGGAGTTTTCTGAGTGAGGATGACGCAGATTATGAAATGGAATTTTAGGGAAACCGGAAAACAACGCCGCCCTCACATCGAACGCGCCCCGCTCGGCGTTCGTCCGCGGCCATGACGGGCGGCGGCGCCTCCGGCGACCCCGACGCGCTTCGGATCCTCGTGGCGACGGACAACCACCTCGGCGTGCACGAGAAGGACCAAGTGCGCAAGG
>ENA-OUOG01000980-OUOG01000980.1-marine-metagenome-genome-assembly--contig:-NODE-980-length-34716-cov-5.270504_pt1 | contig 34716 bp, 34 predicted proteins | sample MGYA00248635_ERZ508505 | MGnify/ENA primary metagenome ERZ508505 (study PRJEB26176, sample SAMN06267871) | marine metagenome | isolation source: Saanich Inlet, British Columbia, Canada | place: Pacific... | reverse complement strand
GTCAGTGAGCAGATGGTCGAGACAGAGATTTGTGTCGAGGATGACGGTGTTGGAATTCCTGAAAAGGATCGTGAGCGGGTGTTTGAGGCTTTTCAGAGGGGGAACTCGCAAGAGGAGGGGAGTGGATTAGGTCTTCATGTCATCAAGTTGTTGGTTAAGGAGATGAAGGATAGCGAGATTGTGCTTGAGGATAATCAGCCTAAGGGTTCACGTTTCCGATTCAGTTTCCTCAGTCGAATCGCCGATGGTGGCTCAACCCGCACTGCATTGAAACTCCCAGCAGAACCCCTCAAAGGGTTGCGCATTATCTTAGCCGAGGACAGCGACGTCCTACGAAAACTGACCCAAAAAGCCCTTGAGGTAAAAGGCGCAACAGTTTCATCTTTCGAGAATGGTTTACTCGCGTATGAGGCGGTCACGCAAGAAGGGTGTGATCTTGTGATTACAGACATTTTGATGCCGGTTATGGATGGATACTCGCTTACCACCTTTCTGCGCAATGACAAACACCGTTTTCCGATTATAGGACTGACTGGAGCCACGGTAGCCGATGAGGCTAATAAGCTGCTGGATCTCGGTGCCAACACGGTGCTGTCAAAACCACTCGATATCAGTGCACTGGTCGAGGTGCTGGCGCAGTGCACCGGCAATAATGGTGTCTAGTGAAGCCAGTGACGTGGTACTAAGACGTTGTGTTCAGCGGTCAGTTTATCGCTTTTAGTCTTACTGTAGGCTAGCGACGAGTAGTGGTGACTCAGCACGTGCAAGTACCTGATCCTCACCGTCGACCAGCTCTGCTATACAAAACAGTAACTTGCGTCCGGGTTTTTCGACCCAGGCCCGTACCTTTTGTCTACCAGGGTAAACAGGGCGGTAGAACTGAGCTTGCAGATTAACTGTGATAACCGTCTGTCCAGCTTCAAGTGAGGAGAGAGCGGCGTAGGCTAGGCCTGTGTCTAGAGCCATGGTCGCAGCGCCGCCCTGAATAACACCGTTTCCCTGAGTGAACTGCTCAGTTAGCGTCAAAGCGATCTCGACTCGACCCTTCTCGGCACTCACAATAACGTAATCGAGTAGCTGAGATAGTGGTGTGGCGGTGACCGGTACATGCGTTTGACCGCTCTCGATCATCTCAACCAGAAGTGTCTGTTCAGCATTAGAGTTCGTCGTCATCTGAGTATTCCGTCAGAGAGAGCATAAAAAAACGGCACGCCCGTCAAACAGGTGTGCCGCTTAATTGCATCATAGGTTACTGGTAGCTACGGAACGCTGCCAGTGCTGCTTCAGCATCTACACCACGATCAGCGACGGACTCAATCCAGGTTTTGTCCAGACCTTTCATAGTGTTCTTCATGTCTACAGCGAGTTTCTCGTAAACATCAACCATGTGGATGTTTGTTCCAACTTCCTGTGCGTGAGTCATACCGATAGCGTCCATATCCTGCCAGATTTTACCCTGGGTGCGAGATAGGTTTTCACCCATAGCGGCGCGGATGGCTGCTGCATCTTTAGGGTCTAGATCTTCCATGAACTCTGGGTTCGCAACGAAACTGAATACAGTGGTGTACAGAGCTGTTGGGAATACTGTTAGGTGGTTAGCCACTTCAGAGAGTTTGAAGAATTTGTGCTCACCGATTGGCAGGAAAGTACCGTCAACAACACCCTGCTGCAGTTTTTCGTATGAGCTGGGTGCTGAGCCGCCCACTGGAGTGACTTCTAGACGCGCAGCGAGGTCATTGACCATACCACCGCCAAGACGGATCTTCTTGCCCTTCAGATCGTCCAGGCTGTTTACAGGGAATTTAGTGTGCATTACACCTGGAGCGTGTACCCACATACCGAGCAGCTCCAGACCTTCGTACTCGTTCGCGTCTGCAAAGAACTCCTGCTGAACTTTCCACAGTGCAACTGAAGCAGTTTCTGCGTTAGTTGTTTCACCTGGGATCTCTGCAACACCAGTCAGTGAAAAGCGGCCTGGAGTGTAAGCGTTTACGCTCCATGAAGCGTCAATGATGCCATCTTCAACTGAAGAGTAGATAGTTTTTGGGTGACCCTGGAAGTTCTCGATCACAACTTTAACGCGACCCTCAGTCGCCTCTTCAACTGCTTTTGCGAAAGCAGGCATAGCAACAGAGTTCTGCGGGTGAGTTGGCGGCAGCCAGGTTGCAACACGCATGGTCGTTTCAGCCATAGCGTTGAAGGAGAGTGCAGCACCGACAGCAGCGCCAAGAACTTTCAATTTCAGGTTAGTCATTTTCTATGTTCCTCGTGGAGTTATTTTTATAGTCAATCAAGCAGTAGAAGGGATTCGACGAGTCACTTCCACTGCACCTTAGTCGAACCCGCTAGCGATAGAGCAGCTCCGGCAAAAATAGAGTGATAGGTACAAAGGCGACAATTAGCGCCAAGCGAACAATATCCGCACACCAGAAGGGAGTTACACCTTTAAAGATGGTACCGGTACGCACATCGCGCAGTACAGCACTCAGTACAAAGACGTTCATGCCCACAGGTGGCGTAATCAAACTGATCTCGGTTACTACAACCACTACGATGCCGTACCAGACAAGGTCGAACCCGAGACTGTCCACTAGTGGGTAGAGTACGGGTACGGTCAACAGCAGCATGGATAGGCTTTCAAACACCATGCCCAGCAGGATGTAGATCCCCAGAATCACCAAGATAACGACCATCGGGGAGACATCGAGTGACTGCACAAATTCCAACAGGAAGGTTGGTAGGCCCGCGCGGTTAATGAAGTCCGAGAAGATCAGCGCACCGATGATGACACCGAATAGCATGGTGGAGGTGCGCGCTGTGTCAGAGAGTACTTCGTAAGTTGAGACCAGTGTCAGCTTTTTACGACCAAGAGCGATAACGAAGGCCCCTGCTGCACCGATACCAGCCGCTTCTGTCGGTGTGAATACACCCAGATAGATACCACCCATTACAATAGTGAATAGCAGCAGTACCCCCCAAATGCCTTTGAGTGCACTGATGCGCTCTGTCCAGGTCGAACGTTCGCCAGCAGGGCCTGATTTAGGGTTGCGCATAACGACCCAGCGTACGGCGGCCATGTAGAGGATGATGCCCAGCAGGCCCGGAATGAAGCCTGCAGCAAACAGCTCACGGATACTGGTTTCAGTCAAAAGACCATAAATAACCAAGATGACCGAAGGCGGAATGAGGATGCCGAGCGTGCCGCCTGCGGCAATAGACGCAGTTGCCAGTGAGTCTGCATAACCAAATTTACGCATCGGTGGCAGCGCAACTTTTGCCATTGTTGCTGAGGTTGCGAGGCTCGAGCCACAGATGGCTGAGAAACCACCACAGGCCACAACGGTCGACATCGCCAGACCACCGCGACGATGGCCGAGGAAGGTATAAGCAGCGTTGTAGAGCTCGTGAGAGAGGCCGGATCGCGTTACGAAGTTACCCATCAGTATAAACAGCGGTACCACTGACAGTCCGTACTCCTGCGCCGTCTCAATAACACGGTTCGATGCCAGTGTTAGTGGGGCTTTCCAGCGGAAGTCGAACATATTCTCAAAAGTGAGACCTTGCAGAATCGCAAAACCAAAGAACCCGACAATCGCCATTGCAAAGGCGATAGGCATGCGTACGACCAGGATCAGGAAAATGAGTAGAGCAAAACCAATAACGACAGCTTCCATGTTATCTGCTCCTTATTTCGCTGATTTGATGATGCGGTACATGCCATACGTGATCATGCCCAGGGCAGTGAACCAACTCATGATGGCGATATACTCGATGAGGTAGCCGACCGGCAGCTCGAGATACTCGGTTACTTCGCCGCGACGCAGCTTACGAGCGCCGAGTTGCCAGATGCGAACACCGACTACGTAAAAAGAAGTTGAGATCGCGAGCGCGGCAAACATTGATAGCAGGCGAACCAGTTTGGGGCCGAGGATATTGTCGAGTAGGTCAACGAGAATGTGACCGCCTCGCCAGGTTACAACGGGCATTTCGGCAAAGATTATAATCGCGAGACCAAGTTGTGTGATCTCAAAGGCACCATCGACACCGTTATTGAATAGGTAACGACCACCAACATCGGCAACGGTCAGTAGCATTAGGAAAAACAATCCGGCTGCAGCAACCGCCTCCAGACCAAAAGCGACCCAGCGCAGCAGGCCGGGTTCCGGATAATGTTGGTCTAACCATTCAGCGCGTGTCACGTCAGACTCTCCTCAAATATCTCGTTAAACAGTTAGAGTACTTCAAAGAACTTCAGCTCAACACAGTCAGGGCGGCGGATACCAGTACCAATGAAGAGGCGTTCTGTGATCCACTGAAAGCGTTCAGCAGAAGTTTCAAAAATAGGGGTGCATTTGAAATAGACTTGATCAGGATCGACCGGCACACCACGCATGATGTTGGCGGTCACCTCTTCGCTAGCTGCACGCAGTGCACGATTGGCGACAAAAATGGTTTCACCCTCATCTGTCTCGAGTACATAGCGCGCGTCGAGCTCCGCCAGGCGTGGCGTTACGATGCGCTGATAATCTGCACCGCCGGACAATACCCGACCCTGCCAGCCCTCACCAACCACCGTACCACCGATGATGGGAATGACCCGGCGAGTGCCGAATTGCGCAGCACCGATCTCTTGTGGCGGTGCAATCTCAACCTTCAGAGTAGCGAAGGGTTTTAATTCCGGTGTCTTCACTGCGTTACTACTTCACTGGAGTTTTGTAATTGTTATTCACGTCAGCTTATCTGACAGTGGTACTGTTGTACTACAACATTGTTGTGCAGTACAACTAATTATCTTTGGTTCTAGACCTTTGTCTTAGCCCGCCTTCTGCACGAGCGTTAAAATATCGTAGCTGGCTACAAGCTCACTGTTCTGGTTAGTTACCTCAACATCCCAACTGACAACACCGACCGGATCGCCTTTAGGCGTTGTCTTGCCCTGATCAATCTTGGTCTTGCAGGTCAGGCGCGCCTGAATGGTATCGCCGATGCCGACCGGGTTCACAAATCTCAAGGTATCCAGGCCGTAGTTCGCCAGTACAGGACCAACGCCCGGGTCCACAAACAGACCGGCTGCTGCAGACAGCACGAAATAGCCATGCGCGATACGCTTCTCAAACATCGAGTCGCGCGCGGCATCCTCATCAAAGTGCATATAGAAGTGATCGCCCGAGAGGCAACCAAAGTTGACGATATCAGCCTCAGTCACAGTACGGCGGTGGGTCAGCAGGGTCTGTCCAATCTGCAGCTCATTGAAGTTAAAGCGGAAGGGGTGAATCGGGTTCTCGACTCGATCCGCGCCACGAATATACTCGTTGGTCACTGCGCTGAGCATGGTCGGTGAGCCTTGAATTGCGCTGCGTTGCATATAGTGCTTCACGCCGCTGATACCGCCGAGCTCTTCGCCGCCACCCGCACGCCCTGGACCGCCATGCTTAAGCATCGGTAGGGGTGAGCCGTGACCGGTCGACTCTTTGGCGGAGCGCTCATCGAGGATATGCACACGTCCGTGCCATACGGCCATCGCCGGCACCACCTGAGCTGCGATTTGTGGATCGCGTGTTACCAGCGTTGTGACCAGTGAGCCCTTGCCACGGGCTGCAAGCTCCAGCGCCTCTGCGGTATCGCGATAGGGCATCAAAGTACTGACTGGTCCGAATGGCTCGATATCATGTGCGCCACCCTCGGCTTGAGGGTTAGTGTTGAGTAGTAATGTCGGTTCGAAGAAAGCGGCCGCGTCTACACCTTCTGGAGCGCAGTCTGCACCGCGACCAAAGACAACCTCACTGCTCTGTTTAAGTTGCTCTAGCTTCTGTGAAACATCAGCGCACTGATCAGCAGAGGCTAGGGCGCCCATGCGTACGGATTCGTCCGCAGGGTTGCCAACAGTCGTCGTGGCTAGTCGTGCTTGTAAGCGTTCACTTACAGGATCGATGAGATTCTCCGGTACTAGGATGCGACGGATCGCGGTACATTTCTGTCCCGCTTTAACGGTCATCTCGCGCGCAACCTCTTTAACGAAGAGATCAAACTCGGGGTCCTCTGGTTTTACATCAGGTGCCAGCATCGCACAGTTAAGTGAATCCGCCTCGGCATTAAAGGGGATCGAGTGATTAATAAGGTTCTGATTAGCACGCAACATTGCGGCTGTGATGGCCGAGCCTGTAAAGGTAACAATATCCTGGCCTTCAAGCCGGTTGAGCAGGTCGCCTGTACCGCCGATCACGAGTTGAAGTGCGCCCTCAGGCAGGAGGCCTGACTGCTGCATCAATCGCACGCAAGCCTCAGTGAGGTAACTGGTTTGGGAGGCAGGTTTAACAATGCAAGGCATCCCAGCAATAAAGTTAGGTGCGAACTTCTCCAGCATGCCCCAGATCGGGAAGTTAAACGCGTTGATATGCACCGCCACACCTTGGCGCGGTACCAGTACATGCGAGCCGAAGAACTGACCAATTTTTCCAAGCTGAGTTGCGGGACCTTCATGAATCAGGTTGCCCGAGGGCAGCTGATTACGTCCCATGCTGGCGTAGGCAAACAGCGTCGCCGTACCTCCCTCTATATCGATCCAGCTATCGGCACGTGTTGCGCCTGTATGAGCCGATATCGCGTAGAGTGTCTCTTTATGTTCGACTAGATACTTGCCGAGCGCGCGCAACGTCGAGGCGCGTGATTGAAAATCCATCTGTAGCAGGGATTTGTGGCCAGTGCTCTTGGCAAAATCCACAGCTTGGCCAAAATCGAGGCTCTCCTCATGGGTGTAGTAGACCGTTTCGCCGGTGATCGCGCTGTTCAGTGCCTGCTTGGCTTTAGATCCGATCCAGTCGCCGGCAATAAAACTCTGCAGTGTTGGGGTCGATGACATGGTTTTTAGCTCTCTTTTGTCGTTATTTTAAAAAGGCTGAGTGAATAGGCTGCGTACATCAGGCTGTCTGTTAGATCTCGTCGAAGTCCAGTACAACGCGATCGGAAATAGGGTAGGACTGGCAGGAGAGGACATACCCGGCTTTTACCTCGTAGTCCTCGAGGCCGATGCTGACATCCATATCTACCTCACCCTCGATTACCTTACACTTACAGGTTGAGCAGACGCCCGCTTTGCACGAGAAGGGCAATTCAGCACCGTGTTCGTTACCAGCATCCAGCAGGTTCTGGCTATTTTGCGCCAGTTCAAAGGTCCGGCGATGGCCATCACGAATTACCTCAATCTCTGAGATATGTGTCTCGCGCTGGGCCGCTTCAGCACGCGCCGCCTGTTTAGCGCCGTCTATCTGTGCGCCAAACAGCTCAAAATGCACGCGTTCTCTGGGTGTGCCCGCTTTAATAAGCTCTTCACTGACCGTCTCAGTCATCTGCTGGGGTCCGCAGATAAAGGCCGCAGTTAGCCCTTTAACATCAATCCAGCGGCTAAACAGTGCCTGACACTTTTGCGCATCAATATGACCGTTGTAGAGATCGATATCCTGCTGTTCGCGGCTGAAGACGAAGATCAGGTTGAGGCGCCCCATGTAGGCGTTTTTCAGATCCTCAAGCTGATCACGGAACATCGTCGAACCGGTCGCGCGGTTGCCGTAGAGCAGCGTGATGTTCGACTTAGGCTCCTGCGTCAGAATGGTCTTAACCTGTGACAGGATTGGGGTGATGCCGCTACCTGCTGCAACCATTAGATAGCTACCCTGGCGCTGCGGATCAATATCGATATAGAAGTGCCCGGTTGGCTCCATCACCTCAATGGTATCGCCAATTTGCAGTTGATCATTCGCGAAGTTGGAGAAGAGGCCGCCGGCAACGCGTTTGATCGCCACACGCAACTCACCCTCATCAACCCCGCTGCAGATTGAGTAGGAACGACGCACCTCTTCACCGTTGATCTGCGCCTTGAGGGTCAGGTTTTGCCCCTGATGAAAACGGTAGTTGTCGCGCAGAGCTTCAGGAATAGAGAAGGCCAGTGATACGGAGTCACGTGTCTCCTGACGGCGATCGGCGATGCTCAAACTGTGAAAATGACTCATTCGCGATAAACCTCGTTATATGCACTTGAAGTAGTCGAAGGGTTCAAGGCAGTCGTTGCATTGATAGAGCGCTTTGCAGGCAGTAGAGCCGAATTCGGTAATCTCTTTAGTGTTGCTGCTGCCACATAGCGGGCACTCAATAATCTTGTCGAAGCTTGGCTTGGCGGCACTGCCGACTGGTGGCGCAATGCCGTAGGCTTTAAGGCGCTCGCGGCCGCGCTCACTGATCCAGTCGGTGGTCCAGGCGGGTGCGAGTTGCTGCTCAATCTGCACCTGTTCGAAACCGGCGTCGGTTAGTGCGCTCTTGGCGCTCAGCTCGATATGTTCGGTGGCTGGGCAGCCGGAGTAGGTGGGTGTGAGTACCACACGAAGCTGGCCCGCACGCCACTCTACCTCACGGACGATACCCAGATCGGTCAGACTGATCACGGGTACTTCCGGATCCATAACCTCGTCTAACACGTGCCAAGCGCGCTCGATCGCTTGTGGATCTGCGGCTGGCTGGTCGCTGGCGATTAGATCACCAGTTGGCATCGGGGTAAGCCCGCGGCAGGAATTGCATCTCGGCCAGAATGTAACCAAGGCTTTCGCTGTGTAGACCGTCTTTGCCGCTCAGATAGTTGCGCGCCGCAGGCTCGGGTTGCACCAGAGTCGCCTCGCTCAAAACCGATGTAACCGTGCCGATCCAGCGTTGATGCAGGCTACTGGCATCGGGAACAACCCTGTCTGCCTCGAGCTGGGCTAGATACTCAGCCGGCATCGCGAACTCAAAAGTGTAGTGCCACACCTTATCTATGGCGGCCTGCATTCGGGTGTGGCTCTCGTCGGTACCATCGCCCAGACGTTTAATCCACTCGCTGGAACGGCGCAGGTGGTAGGTCACCTCTTTGAGGGATTTAGCCGCGACAGCCGCAATGCGCTCGTCGCTGGAGTCGCTGAGTGACTGCAACATGGCGTAGTGCCAGCTATCAAACAGGAACTGCTTCGCCATCGTGACACCAAAATCACCGTTGGGTTGCTCTACCATCAGCAGGTTACGGTAATCTGATTGATCACGGTGGAATACCAGGTCATCAGCCGTGCGGCCATCGTTGATACGCTCAGCGGCGTACTCTAACCAGTTGCGGGCCTGCCCGACGAGGTCGAGGCCAACGTTCATCAGCGCAACTTCCTCTTCGAGGGCTGGCGCACCGCCGACCAGTTCACACAGGCGCTGGGCCTGCACCATGGCGCTATCACCCAGCTGGAGCAGGAGTTCGGTTAAATCATCATATCTCTGCATCGGATCCGCCTTACATGTGTCCGACTTCGTCAGGCAGTTCGTAGAAGCTGGCATGACGATAGACCTTGTCATCAGCGGCATCGAACAGCGCCTCTTTCTCATCACTAGCTGTGGCGGTAATCGCGGTGGATGGAACCACCCAGATGCTCACGCCTTCGCTGCGGCGGGTGTAGAGATCACGCGCATTCTCGATCGCCATCTCGGCATCGGCGGCGTGCACACTGCCGACATGCTTGTGGTTTAGTCCGTGCTTGCTGCGCACAAAAACTTCAAAAAGTGTCCAGTCAGCCATCGTGACTCTCCTGCTGGTTACGCAGCACTGCGCTGTTGTTTTTTCTTCGCGTAAGCGACTGCCGCCTCGCGTACCCAGGCGCCCTCATCGATCGCCTTTTTGCGCTGAGCGACGCGTTCTCTGTTACACGGACCATTGCCTTTGAGCACTTCGTAGAACTCACTCCAGTCGATCTCGCCAAACTCCCAGTGGCCCGTCTCTTTGTTGTACTTGAGGTCTGGGTCCGGAACAGTGCAGCCAAGAATCTGTAGCTGTGGAATGGTCTGGTCGATAAAGCGTTGACGCAGTTCGTCGTTGGAGTGGCGTTTAATCTTCCACGCCATCGACTGTGCCGAGTTAGGCGAGTTCGCATCAGACGGGCCGAACATCATCAGCACGGGCCACCAGAAACGGTTGATGGAGTCCTGCACCATTGCCTTCTGCGCATCATTACCATGCGTCATCATATGCAGCAGGATTTCATAACCCTGGCGTTGATGGAAACTCTCCTCTTTACAGACACGGATCATCGCGCGTGCATAAGGGCCGTAGGATGTGCGCTGCAGAGGAACCTGGTTAACAATTGCGGCGCCATCGACTAACCAGCCAATGGTCCCCATGTCAGCCCAGTTCAGTGTTGGGTAGTTGAAGATACTGGAGTACTTCGCCTTACCCTCGTGCATTTTCTGCACCTCTTCATCGCGATCGGCACCGAGTGTCTCCATCGCAGAGTAGAGGTAGAGGCCGTGGCCAGCTTCGTCCTGAATCTTTGCCATCAACTGGAGTTTGCGTTTCAGTGATGGTGCGCGGGTTACCCAGTTTCCTTCGGGCAACATGCCGACGATCTCTGAGTGGGCGTGCTGAGATATCTGACGAATGAGCGTTTTGCGATACGCCTCGGGCATCCAGTTCTTCGGCTCGATTTTGATATCAGCATCGATGCGCTCTTGGAAGGCGCGCTCCTGCTCGGACATCGACTCAAGGTCACGAACACCCTTGCTACCGGTCTCTACCATCTGTGCATACATCAGTCGGCTCTCCTGATTAAACTGTATTTATGATACCTAAAGTAACTTTAATTAGTAACTTTTGTATCATATTGAATCGAAAAAATAGCCTGAAAAATCTGCATCACAGTTTGATCAGGCTTGCAGGGTCACTGGAGTTAGCTGTTTCTCTCGTCCCAGACGCGTTTTGCCTTACCCTCAGAGCGGGCGATGGTGCCTTGGTCGCGCAGGGTGACGGCTACGCTAATACCCACTGAAGATTTCACATGGTGTTTAAGCTGGCTAACCAGATCTTGCTGCTCAGCCGGGCTTAAGTGCGCCGCATCAGGACGCAACTCCACATGTACGTTCATGTTGTCGAGGTTGCCTTCGCGCGTCAGGTGGATCTCGTAGTTTTCTGAGAACTGCGGGATCTTTACGACCTCCTCTTCAATCTGGGTCGGGAAGACATTGACCCCACGGATAATCATCATGTCATCGCTGCGACCCGTGATCTTATCGATCCGGCGCATCGGGCGGGCAGTCCCAGGCAGTAGGCGGGTCAGGTCGCGCGTGCGGTAGCGGATCATCGGCAGACCCTCTTTGGTCAGCGTGGTGAATACCAGCTCACCCATCTCACCGTCCGCGACAGGCTCGCCGGTTTCCGGATTAATGATCTCGGGGTAGAAGTGGTCCTCCCAGACGGTTGGTCCATCCTGGGTTTCGCCGCACTCTTGTGCAACACCTGGGCCCATAATTTCTGACAGGCCATAGATGTCAGTCGCGCGGATATCGAGTCGACGCTCAATAGACCGGCGCAGATCGTTGGTCCAAGGCTCGGCACCGAAGATACCCAGTCGCAGTTTGAGTTTGTGAGGATCAACGCCCTGGCGCTCCATCTCATCCGCAATATTAAGCATGTAGGATGGGGTGACCATAATGATATCCGGATCGAAATCATGAATGAGGCGTACCTGTTTCTCTGTCTGTCCGCCGGACATCGGGATGACCGTACAACCGAGACGCTCGGCACCATAGTGTGCGCCCAAGCCGCCAGTAAAGAGGCCATAACCGTAAGAGACATGGACTTTGTCACCCGGTTTGCCGCCGGCAGCGCGAATCGAGCGCGCCATCAATTCGGCCCAAGTGTCGATATCGTTCTGGGTGTAGCCGACAACGGTTGGTTGTCCGGTGGTTCCGCTTGAGGCGTGTAGACGAACAATCTGATTCATCGGCGTTGCAAACATACCGTAGGGGTAGTTATCGCGTAGATCACTCTTGTAGGTAAATGGCAGCTTTGCGATATCGTTTAGTTGTTTGATATCACTCGGGTGTACACCTTTTTCATCGAAGCGCTGTTTGTACATCGGTACGTTGTCATAAGCGTGCTGCACGCTCCATTGCAGACGTTGCAGCTGGGTGGCGCGTAGCTGATCAACCGATGCAGTCTCTAGTGGATCGAGGCGGTCAGGACGGAATTCGTTTACTTTGTTCATCATCACTCTCCTCAACTACTTGCCACTAAACTGCGCAGGACGTTTCTCTATAAAGGCCATAACACCTTCGCGATAATCGGCTGAAGCGCCGGCCTGACTCTGTAACTGCTTCTCTAGTTCAAGCTGCGCACTCAGATCGTTAGTCTGGCTAGCTGCAAGCGCCTGTTTGGTCAAGGCTAAACCTAGAGTAGGTTGGTTAGCAAAATGAGTCGCCAGTTTGGTCGCCTCTGCCTGCAGTTCCTCATCATCAACCACTGAGTAGATCATGCCCCATTCTAGAGCTTTCTCGGCGCTCAAAGGTTCGCCAAGCATCGCCAGCTGTTTAGCGCGCGCCATGCCGACCAAACGCGGCAGGAACCAGGTTCCACCCGAGTCAGGTATCAGCCCGATCTTACAGAACGCCTGAATAAACTTGGCCGAACGTGCCGCGATAACAAAATCACACGCGAGCGGAATGTTGGCGCCGGCACCTGCCGCTATGCCGTTTACAGCACAGATGGTTGGCATAGGTAGGTTGCTGAGCTTCTCCAGCATGGGGTTGTAGAAACGCTCGATAACGGGCGCCAGATCTGGCATGGGATCGGCCGGTTTTACCAGTGGATCGGAAAGATCTTGTCCAGCGCAGAAGCCGCGCCCCTCGCCGCTGAGAAGCAACACGCGCACGCTTGAATCCTGGCTAACCTGTTCGAGTGCCTGGTGCATCTCAAGGTGCATCGCCTCGTGGAATGAGTTGAGCGTCTCGGGTCGGTTAAGACTGATTCGGGCAATACCCTCCTCGACCGAGAATAGTATGTGTTCAAAGGCCATCGCTCTGAGCTCCGGTTTTTATAATTATCTAATCGATCAATCAAGATTGGCTTAAAAATAGATACAATTCAATCTCAAAAACAATAAATCTTGTATCACTTTTGCTCTAGTCTTACTCTTACTGGACTCCATCAAGATCAACTAAGGTTAGTTAATGTATCAACCCGCCAGCCTGGCATCGCTCTTAGAACACTTTCAGCAGCAGACGCCGCTGCGTGCTTCTTCGCTCATTATCAGTGTCTGGGGTGATGCACTGGAACCGCGCTCGAGTTCGGTTTGGCTTGGCAGTCTGATTAAGCTCTTTGAACCCTTTGGCATAAACGAGCGTCTGGTTCGTACATCGATCTTCCGCTTGGCTAAAGATGGTTGGTTGACTAGCGAAAAGGTGGGGCGGCGCAGTTACTACCAACTGAGCGACTCCGGGCATCAGCGATTCGAGGACGCCTTCCGACGCGTCTACGGCAGTGCCCAGACCAGTTGGGATGGCCGCTGGTTGCTGGTAAATCTGCATCTGTTGAGCACTGACGAGCGCAAGCTGATTGTAGAGCGTCTGCAGTTACTCGGTTTCGGCCCTTTTGGCAGCTCGCTCTATGCCAGCCCATCGATTGAATCCGCCAGTGTCGAAGCGCTAGTGCGTAAGATGGGTCTAGACAATCGGGTCGTTTTGTCAGTAACCGAAAGCAGAGGCACGAAGGCAGATCCCGCAATGCAGGCTCTGGTCCATCAGGGTTGGAATCTCGAAGAGCTTGAGCAGGGCTATCAGAGCTTTGTGCAGGTTTTTCATAAGCTATGGCAGGAGATCAAGTCGCGCGAAAACCTCGAGCCTCAATCGGCCTTTATGGCTCGTACACTGATGATCCATGAGTATCGCAAGTTGGCGCTCCGTGACCCCTCGCTGCCGGACGCTATGCTTCCGAAAAATTGGTCTGGGCACAGTGCGCGCCAGCTCTGCAGGAACCTCTATCACCGGCTTACACCAGCTACAGAGCGCTGGTTAGGGGATTCGCTCGAATCGGCGATGGGTCCGATGCCTGGACTGAATTACAGCTTTTACCAGCGTTTTGATTGCATCTAGCGGCGCAAATGTAGGAGCGATGTAGCGCAAAGTGCTATTTCGCGACCTGCTGCAGCCGACAAATAGAAGCTGTCCTTGTCGCGCAATACGCTTCGCGTACAGCGCTCCTACATAGGGGTGAGAATCGTTCCATTCAAACGGTGGGATTTCCCTCGGAATAGCGCGATCAGTTCGCCCGCTTCGTTCTCAACCTGAATATCATAAACACCTGTGCGGCCACGCTGCGCAGTGCGGCTCGCCTTAGCGGTCAACCGTTCGTCCGTGTGCGCCGCATTCAAGTATTCAATAGCCACAGACGCTGCAACGTTGGGTTCATTCTCACTGTTGCAGGCAAAGGCAAAGGCGCTATCCGCCAACGAGAAGATCATTCCGCCGTGACAGGTGCCATGCCCGTTGGTCATCCAATCTTGTACCTGCATGCTCAGTGTCGCTGTGCCCGGCGAAACCGCATCTATCTGGATCCCCAGATGATCGATCAGGCCATCTCCCTGTTTCAGCGCATCGCGACAGGCTTCGGCAAGCTGTTGAGAATCGCTCATCTTCACTCCTCGGTTTAGCGCTTAAAACTCGGATCCTGGCGTTCAACGATTCGAATCATCGCGGCAAGCGAATCTTCGCCTGCGCCGTATTTCGGGTTAAAGTTGAGCGAATCACGTACACAGTTATTCAGTACCTGCTCCGGGATCTCCCTCGCTTTACCCATGGAGCTGGTCGCCAGTTGCACTTCGCAGGCACGCGTCAGCAGCCACATCAATGAGAACGCCTGCGCCAAGGTGGAGCCGATGACTACCGGCCCATGGTTACGCAGCAGTAACACCTGCTTGTCACCTGCGCTGGCTAATATCCGCTCGCCCTCATCGGCATGCACCGTTATCCCCTCGAAGTCGTGATAAGCGATCTTGCCGTAGAGCTGCGCTGAGTAGAAGTTGGTAAAGCTCAACCCATCATCTAGACAGCAAACCGCCATGGTCGGCGTGGTGTGCACATGCATCACGCAATGGGCATTGGGTACGCGCTTGTGGATCTCGCCGTGGAAGGTAAAACCGGCTGGGTTAATCGGCCAGTCAGAGTGCCCGATGATATTTCCGTCGATATCGACCTTAACCAGATTAGATGCCGTGATCTCGGAGTAGTGCAGGCCAAAGGGGTTGATGAGGAAGTGCTCATCGTCTCCTGGAACGCGCAGGGAGATATGGTTGTAGATCAGCTCTTCCCAACCCAAATGTGCAAACACGCGGTAGACCCCGGCTAGTTGAACCCGTGCTGCCCACTCTTCATCAGAATACTGAGTTGGGTGCTCATAATATTTGGCCATCGCGATTCTCTCTTCAGAAAATGTATTTCATCTAATGCTATCGGCAATAGGCTGTTTAAACTAGCTTTTGCTAACTAGGGTCAACACTCAGCACGCAATCTCGACCCTCTGGTGCCTGTTGCAAACGGTCGCACATCCATGTGCTCCCATGGTTTCGCCATCCCTGGCTACAAATGTTTGCAACAGGCACCACAGGGCCGAGCTAGCCTATGTTCACTCTGTACTGGACAAGATGCGCGTGGGGAAATACCGGGGCTCGGTGTACTATTTCGGACATTCGTAGCCAGGGATATGTCCATGGATGGACGGTATGCTGCGCGACGCAGGAGCAAGCGCGCAGCAGGCGGAGCCAAAAAGCGCACACGGATGTGCGCTCGTCTGAACTAGTACACCGAGACCCGGATGACCGGCAGGTTGCCAAGCCCTTCAAGTGTCTAGCTCCCTCAGATGCTGTTAGGGCGCCGGATTAGGCTGACCGGCATGAATCTTATTGATCGCCTTAAGCTGATCCTTGTCCAACGTAATCTCTTGAGATGCGATGTTGGCTTTCAACTGCTCCATTGTCGTCGCTCCGATAATGGTTGAGAGCACAAAGGGCTGTTGGTTCACGAACGCCAGTGCCATCTGCGCTGGATCCATCCCCCAGCTCTCGGCTAGGTCACAGTAGGCATCGATCGACTGAGTCGATTGTGGGCTGCTGTAACGGGCGAAGCGTTCGAACAGGGTGATACGCGCTTTCGGTGGTTTGGCACCATTGCGGTACTTGCCGCTCAGAGCGCCAAAAGCCATAGGCGAGTAGGCCAGTAGGCCCACATCCTCGCGGTGCGAGATCTCCGCCATACCGATCTCGTAGACGCGGCTCAGCAGGTTGTAGACATTCTGTACCGATTCGATCTTCGGTAGACCCATAGAGCGTGCCAGCTCAAGGTAGCGCATGGTGCCCCAGGGGTTCTCATTCGAAAGACCGATTGATCGAATCTTGCCGCTCTTGATTAGCGTCTGTAGCGCCTCTAGTGTCTCTTGAATTGGCGTGTCATCGCTCTCGCGGTGACGGTAGCCGAGCTGACCAAAGATATTGGTGCTGCGCTCTGGCCAGTGCAGTTGGTAGAGATCGATATAGTCGGTCTGCATACGGCGGAGGCTGTCATCGACCGCTTTGGTTAAATAGTCGAGGTTGTGCTTCGGGCCACCACGCAGGTAGTCCATGCTGGCGCCGGGGCCGGCTGCCTTAGTGGCGATTACCCAATCTTCACGGCGACCATTCTTTGCCAGCCAACTACCAATGATCTCTTCTGAGCGGCCAGCTGTTTCGGCAGCCGGCGGTACCGGGTACATCTCGGCGCAGTCCATGAAGTTGATGCCGTTATCGAGCGCATAGCTGATCTGTTCATGGCCTTCGGCTGCGGTGTTCTGCTCGCCCCAGGTCATGGTGCCGAGGCAAAGCTTGGATACGGCGCGGCCGTTAATTGTGGTTAGCGACATGTTGGCTCTTCCTTAAACGGTATCTTGTTTGGGCTTAACTTTCTTACCCACTTGAATGGTTTTGCGGTTCGGCTCAGCTTCTGTCAGTGCGCTGCACTCGACACAGCTCTCCAGCGAGATCTCGGCCAGCGCCATATAAGCTTCGGTACCCGAGTGTTTCCAGGTCATCTCTTGCTCGCTGAGCGGGCGAGACACTTTTGCAGGAGTACCGAGGATCATCGATTCTGCCGGCATCTGATCGCCGGTTTTCACAAAGCTGTGGGCGCCAACAAAAGAGCGTGCGCCAATTTCAGCCTTGTCCATAATGGTTGCACCCATGCCGATCAGTGCGCCTGTACGAATAACACAGCCATGCAGTGTGGCACCGTGACCGATGTGGCCGTAGTCTTCAACGACAACAGTAATGTCCTGAAAACTGTGTACGACGACACAGTCCTGGATGTTAACACCCTCGCCTAAGTGGATGGGGCCAAAGTCGCCCCGTAGGCTCGCTAGAGGGCCGATATAGCACTTGGGCCCAATATGCACATCACCAATAATAACGGCGGTAGGGTGGACGTAGGCGCTAGGGTGTATAACGGGAGTCACTCCGGCGAGTCTGTAAATAGGCATAGATCAACAATCCGGTACTTTTTAATTGAAAGATGTAATATATTGCATATTCGCGTTAATGAGTAGAATTAATCACAAAGGTCTTTTATGAGTTTCGATGCCGCTCAATTCCCCTCGCTACTGCTGGAGCCACAGGGCTCGGTACTTCTGATCCGCTTCAATCGCCCGCGTGAGCTTAATGCCCTCTCAACCGATATGCTCGGCCAGATAGCCGGCGCACTGGTGCAAGCGGATGCTGATCCTGAGGTGAAGGTGAGTGTGTTAACCGGCGGGCAGCGCGCCTTTGCTGCGGGCGCCGATATTGACGAGTTACAACGCAAAACTGGCGCAATGGTTGCCACAGATCCACGCAATGAGCACTGGGCAGCAATCCGAAATCTGAATAAACCGGTTATTGGTGCCGTCAATGGTTTCTGTTTGGGTGGCGGCAATGAGTTGGCGATGCTGTGTGATTTCCTGCTAGCCGGTACCAATGCTCAATTCGGCCAGCCCGAGATCAACCTCGGTATTTTGCCGGGTGCAGGCGGTACTCAGCGTCTGGCCGCACTGGCCGGTAAAGGGATGGCGATGCGTTGGATGCTCACAGGTGAGTTCATTACCGCACAGCAGGCTCTAAGTATTGGGCTGGTGACCGAGGTGTGCGAGCCTGAGCTGACCGAAGAGCGCGCAATAGCGTTGGCGCAGATGATCTGTAACAAGGCTCCTTTGGCGATTGCTGAAATAAAACGAGCGATCAGAGCGGCGACTGACACTCCGCTGGACGCTGGCTTGGCTGTTGAGCGTGAAGCCTTTGCGCGCTTGTTGGACTCTGAAGATAAGCTTGAGGGTATCGCTGCGTTTAAAGAGAAGCGCGGGGCGCAATTCGCCGGGAAGTAATATAGTGGAACTATTGTGCATTGACATGCGTCATAAAAATGCATTATAAAGCATATTCAAATCTAATTGAGGATGAGACATGAGCGTTGAGCGTCTGCATGATGTGCTCCAGCCGGTAACCCAATGGCTAGCTGATAAGGCGATCGGTCCTGAACTTACTGAGGATCTAAACGCGAGTTTTGCCGCTGGCAGTGATTGGTATCAGGAGGTGCTATCGCTGTGTCAGCAGGGGACTGCTGAGGGTTGGGTTTGTCAGTATGAGGCCGGTGGTATTAAGTATGGGCGGGTGTTCAAGCCAAGTGCTGAGCTAAACAACTTCTCAGTTGATATCGTGCTGATGAACGATGTGGTCGGTCCGCATCACGCCCATCCTCAAGGTGAAGTCGATCTGGTGCTGCCCCTAACTGTCGGCGCAGCCTTCGACGGTACATCGGAAGGTTGGAAGGTCTATCCGCCAGAGAGTGCGCACAAGCCGACCGTTACCGGTGGCGAAGCCTACGTAATCTATTTCCTGCCCAACGGGGAGATTAAATTCACCCGCTAAGGCGTGCACACCGAACAAACGAACAGAGTAAGAATCGAACACCATAGAATTACTCAGTCTTAACAATTACATAGAAAGTAACGACCTATATAACAATAAATAGGACACGAGAGATGAACCAGAATCTAAGCAGCGCTGATCACAGCGTCGTGCCTCCTCAGATCACCATTCCACGTCAGTACAATGCCGCGCGAGACCTTATGGGTCGCAATCTCGAGGCGGGGCGTGGAGATAAAACCGCATACATCGACGACCAAGGCAGCATCACCTATGCGCAGCTCGACGCGCGTTCGAGTGCGTTTGGCTCCAAGCTCAATAGTCTGGGTCTGCAACAGGAGCAGCGACTGTTCCTTTGTGTGCTCGACTGTATTGATTGGCCAGTGGCTTTCCTTGGCTCAATCAAAGCGGGTGTGGTCCCGGTGGCGGCCAATACACTGCTGACGCCGAAAGACTACGCCTATATGCTCAGCGATAGCCGCGCCAAAGTGGCTGTAGTATCGCCAACGCACCTCGAGATGTTTTTAGAGCTACGCAACGAAATCCCAACGCTGGAGACAATTGTTGTAGCAGGCAGCGAGCGCAACGGTGCTGATCTTAGGGTAGCTGAGTTAGAGCAGGGTGGTGATAGTGCGTTTGTGGGTGCAGATACCACCTGTGATGACCCCTGTTTTTGGCTCTACTCGTCTGGCTCAACGGGTGCTCCGAAGGGTACCGTGCATATTCAATCAAGCATCATTCAGACCGCTGAGTTGTTCGGTACGCAGGTGCTGGAGCTCTGTGAAGAGGACACTATCTTCTCGGCGGCTAAGCTCTTCTTTGCATATGGCTTGGGTAATGGTTTTAGCTTCCCCCTCTCAGTCGGCGCTACAACAGTGTTGATGGCAGAGCGCCCAACACCTGATGCCGTTTATAAGCGTCTGGTCGATCACAAACCGACCGTCTTCGGCGGTGTTCCGACCCTCTATGCCGGTATGTTGGCCGCACCTAACAAGCCAACCAAAGATCAGTTGGCAGTGCGTATTGGTACCTCTGCCGGTGAAGCCCTGCCAGAAGAGCTACAGACGCGTTGGCGTGATGCTTTTGGTACCGAGATTATTGATGGCATCGGTTCTACCGAAATGCTGCATATTTTCCTCTCTAATCGACTGGATGACGTGGCCCCGGGCACAACTGGCAAGCCGGTTCCGGGCTATGAGGTGAAGCTCATAGATGCTGAGGGTAACGAAGTGCCCCAGGGCGAGATCGGTGATTTGATTATCAAAGGCCCAAGCAGCGCGATCATGTACTGGAACAACCGCCCTAAGTCAGTCGCAACCTTTCGAGGTGAGTGGACGTTCAGCGGCGATAAGTACCTAGTGAACGAGCAGGGTTACTACGTCTACGCAGGACGCTCTGATGATATGCTCAAAGTGAGTGGTATCTATGTGTCACCGGCTGAGGTCGAAGCGACGCTGATTAAACACGAAGCCGTGCTTGAAGCGGCTGTTGTGGGTGCCGCTGACGAGAATGAACTGATCAAACCCAAGGCGTTTATCGTGCTACAGCAGGGTGTATCCGGCGATGATGCATTGCGTGCACAGCTTAAGGATTTTGTGAAAGCTAATCTGGCACCGCACAAATATCCACGCTGGTTTGAGTTTGTTGAAGATCTTCCAAAGACTGCGACAGGTAAAATACAGCGCTTCAAACTGCGCGCCTGATTGTTACTCAGTTGAGAGCAGATAATGACTCAATTCCTAACAGTCAAAGGGGCTCTGCTGGAAGTAGAAACCTTCAAGGCAGAGTCCACACGTGCCGCGGATACCGCTTTGGTGCTGCTACATGAAGGGCTTGGTTGTATCGCGCTATGGAAGGACTTCCCGCAACGCCTTGCTGATAAGACCGGTTTGGATGTGGTTGCCTACAGCCGTATTGGCTATGGCAACTCCTCGCCAGTCGAGACGCCACGCCCGCTAAATTACATGCAGATTGAGGGAGAGGATTGGGTACCCGAGGTGCTGGATCTTCTGCCTTATAAGCGGTTCATATTAGTCGGTCACAGTGATGGCGGATCTATAGCCCTGGTGCACTCGGGTTTTAATTCAGGCGAGCGTTTGTTGGGCACTGTGACTTTAGCAGCCCACGTTCACAACGAGCCACTCTGTGTTGCCAGTATCGAGAAAGCTAAAGAGGCTTACGAATCTGGCAACCTGCGAGAGGGGCTGGCGCGACACCATGGCGATAACGTGGACTGCGCTTTCTGGGGCTGGAATCAAGCCTGGTTACATCCGGACTTCCTCGACTTCAATATCGAGGAGTACCTGCCGCGCATTAGTGTTCCGGTTCTTGCTATTCAAGGAGAGCAGGACGAGTACGGCAGTAAAAAGCAGGTTGATACTATCGTCGCTTTGGCGGGAGGTCCGTCGAAGGGCCTAATGATACCCAACTGCCGACACTCTATTCATCGCGATGCCGCAGATACGTTACTAGACGCGATCAACGAATTTTCGAACGCTTTAATTATTCAATAATAGTTTTTTGACCCAGGTATACAGATATGCAGATGCAGAGTTACGTCGCAGGACAGTGGCAAGATAACGGAAAAGTAATTGGCCAGGCACATTGCGCCCTCGATGGTTCAGTATTGGGTGAATTGATCGGGCACGATCTGAACGGTGGTGAGATCCTCGATTACGCTCGGACTCAGGGTGGTCCCGCGCTGCGTGCTCTAACTTACCTACAGCGCGCCGAGCTGCTGAAGCAGATCGCAGCGGTTCTCAATGAGAACAAAGATCGTTATGCCGAACTCAGTGCGAAGAACAACGGCGCTACCGCGATGGATACCTTCCTTGATGTAGAAGGCGGTATTGGCACCATGAAGTACTACGCATCTCTGGGTAAGCGTCTGGGCGAGCGCCGCTGGATGACTGAGGGCGAGTTGGAGCAGCTAACCAAAGACGAAAACTTCCGCGCTGTGCATGTGCTGACCCCGATTCGCGGAGTGGCGGTGCATATCAATGCCTTTAACTTCCCAGCCTGGGGAATGCTTGAGAAGCTGAGTGTTTCGTTGCTTTCAGGCGTGCCCACTGTGGTAAAACCGGCCGCTGCGACATTGCCTGTTGCTTGGGCGATGGCGCAGGATATCGTTGCGGCGGGGATTTTGCCGCAGGGTGCCTTCAGCTTCCTTGCTGGTGGTGGTCGTGATCTGACTGACTACCTAACCTCAGAAGATGCTCTGGCCTTCACAGGCTCGGCGGATACTGCAGCTATGTTGGCAGCACATCCTCGTATTATCAGTCAGTCTGTACGTTTTAATGCTGAGGCCGACAGTATCAACTCATCAGTGATGGGGCCTGACCTTGCGCCTGAGTCTGATGGCTTTAAATCCTTTATCCACGAAGTGTCAAAAGAGATGACGGTTAAGTCCGGGCAGAAGTGTACTGCAGTACGCCGTATCTTTGTTCCGGCAGCTCATCTTGAAACCGCTCAAACAGCTCTGATTGCTAAACTCTCTAAGAACGTTCTGGGTAACCCCGCCGATGAAGGTGTTACCTACGGCCCGCTGGTGAGCGCATCGCAGAAACAGGCGGCTGTGGATGGTGTGGCTGCACTTTCGTCAGAGACTGAGGTGGTTTTCGAGGGTTCCATGGGTGGAGAGGCTGAAGGCTTCTACTTCACGCAGAAACTGCTAGTGTGCAGAGAGCCACTCAAAGCCAAGACAGTACACGAAACTGAAGTGTTTGGCCCAGTTGCCACCCTGATGCCATATGAGTCTGAAGAACAGTTATTCGACCTAGTGCGTCGCGGCGGCGGCTCGTTGGTCAGCTCAGTATTCACGAACGACGATAACTTTATGATTGAAGCGGTGCAGCAATTGGGTACCACTCACGGCCGGTTACTGTTTGTAGATGACAGTATCAGTCGTTCGCATACCGGGCACGGTAATGTCATGCCGATGTGTATCCACGGCGGCCCAGGGCGCGCCGGTGGTGGCCAGGAGTTGGGTGGCCTGCGTGGTCTCAATTTCTACCATGCGCGCACTGCGGTGCAAGCTAACTTAGCGCGGGTCACTGCGCTGCAAGAGGGGTAAAAATTCTATGTCACTGTCAAACACCTACGAGTGTCTGCAGGTCAGTGAGGCGAACGGGGTGGTTGAGCTTAAGCTTAGCCGCCCCGATCGTCTTAATGCGTTTAGCAAAACCATGCATGCTGAGCTGAAGCTTGCGCTCAAAGAGATCGAGCGTTTTGAGGGTTTGCGCGTGTTAGTACTCACTGGCGAAGGTCGGGCATTTTGTGCCGGACAAGACCTTGAGGAGCGTCGTATTCCTGAGGGGGAGCCCAAACCTGATCTTGGCGACTCGCTGAAGAATATCTACAGCCCTATGGTAATGCGTCTGCGTAAGCTTCCAGTACCTGTTGTTGCGGCCGTGAACGGTGTGGCGGCAGGAGCGGGTGCCTCTCTGGCGTTAGCCTGTGACATTATTATCGCTAAACGTAGCGCTAAATTTACCTTCCCATTTAGCTATCTCGGATTGATCCCGGATGCCGGTGCCACCTCGAGTCTTGTCCGTGCTGTTGGTCAGGCGCGTGCGATCGCGATTGTTATGCTAGGTGAGGTTGTTGCTGCACAGCAGGCTGCTGACTGGGGCTTGATCTGGAAAGCGGTCGATGACGAGGTCTTTGATGCTGAGGTTGCAGCCTGCGCGCAGAATCTTGCCGGTCGACCTGCCCTGGGCTTGGAGATGGCCAAGCGTGCACTGTACCGCGCGTCGGAAAATGATTTTGAAACTCAGTTGGAGCTAGAGAGTCAGTGCCAGAAGCTGGCCGGTCGTAATCCGCTCTACTGGGACACCGTTCAACAGTTTTTGGATAAGAAGTGAGCCTTATGAACTACAGAACTCAAGCAGAGATTAAAACTGTTGGCGTTATCGGTGCTGGCACCATGGGAGCAGGCATCGCTCAGGTTGCAGCGCAGGCGGGCCTTAATGTTGTGTTGTTTGATCTCAGCACCGAGGCGCTTGAGCGTGCCGAGACTGCTTTGCGCAGCTCAATGGACAAATTAGTAGCCCGCGGGAAGTTCTCAGCGGAAGCAGCCGATGCAGTGTGTGGCCGTTTCACCTATGCCGCGGAGCTTGGTGCAGTTGCGCCCTGCGATCTTGTGGTTGAAGCGATTGTTGAGCGTTTGGACGTTAAGCAGAAGCTGTTTGCTGATCTGGAGGAGATCTGTGCAGCTGAAGCGATTCTGGCGACGAATACTTCGTCCATTTCGATTACCGCTATCGGTGCCGCACTCAAAGATCCTGCGCGTCTGGCGGGTCTGCACTTTTTTAATCCAGCACCGATTATGAAGCTGGTTGAGGTGATCAAGGGTTTGGCTACCGATCAGGCAGTGATCGACACCCTGCTTGAGGTAGCAAAAGGTTGGGGCAAAGTGGCGGTAGCGGCGAAGAGTTCACCCGGCTTTATCGTTAACCGAGTAGCGCGTCCTTTCTATGCTGAGGGTTTGCGTTTGGCAGAAGAGGGCGTTGCAGAGCCGGCGCGCATCGATACATTAATGCGCGAAGCAGGTGGCTTTCGCATGGGTCCGTTCGAGTTGATGGATCTGATTGGACAGGATGTAAACTACGCAGTGACCTGTTCAGTCTTTGATGCTTACTATCAAGACCCACGATTTAAACCGTCGTTGATGCAGAAAGATCTGGTCGACGCGGGATGGCTTGGCCGCAAAAGCGGGCGTGGATTTTATCAGTACTCTGAGGGTAAGCCGGTAACGGCTCCAATGGAGTGGGATGAGATCCGCTTTGGCGGCTTCTTTAATATCAGCAGCGTGGTTGAGTCCGCTGCGATCAAACCGCTGATCGACCGTATCGAAGCACGCGGTATCGAAATCCCATCGCGCTCTGAGGGCGTTGATGGTGAGATCCAGTTCAACAATGGTGCGACCCTTGTACTTACAAACGGCCAAACCACTCTCGAGCGATCGCTGGAAGAGGATAATCCGTTGCTGATCCAGATGGATCTGGCACTGGATTACGGCAGCTGTGAATCACTGGCGTTATCAACGCATCCAGAGTGTCCCGAAGAGGTCTGGACGGAAGTCTACGCAATGTTTGATTTCATAGGTGTGAAAACCCGTGTGGTAAAAGACCTGCCAGGGCTGGTGGTGATGCGTACGGTGGCAATGCTGATTAACGAAGCGGCTGATGCGCTGCACTACGGTATTGCTGATGCAGCCGGCATTGATGCTGCGATGCAGTCAGGCGTCAACTACCCAACAGGACTCTTGGGCTGGGCCGACAAACTTGGCACGGCTTACATCGCAGATGTGCTCGATAACATTAGCCTCTTCTACGGTGATGACCGCTACCGCTTGTCGCCCGCCTTGAGTCAGCGTGCGCTGATCAATGCGCCTTTTTACCCAGTGAACTAATCGGAGATCAATCATGAGTGAAGCTTTTATTTGCGCGGCAAAACGTTCGGCGATTGGTCGTTATGCGGGTGGTCTGGCAGCGGTACGCCCAGACGATATGCTGGGTCAGATTATCGCCGGTACCTTGGCGCAGGTTGAGGGTTTCGATCCCGCGTTGATCGATGATGTGATTATGGGCTGCGCTAACCAGGCCGGTGAAGATAACCGCAACGTGGCGCGTATGTCGGTGCTGTTGGGCGGTCTGCCGACTTCGGTTCCTGCTGCAACCATTAACCGTCTCTGTGGTTCTGGTTTGGATGCGGTTGGCACCATTGCGCGAGGTATTCGTGCCGGAGATCTGCAGATTGGCCTCGCTGGTGGTGTGGAGTCCATGACGCGCGCGCCCTTCGTTATGGGCAAAGCTGATACTGCTTTTGGTCGCGCGCAGAAACTTGAAGATACCACTATGGGCTGGCGCTTGATCAACCCTATGATGAAAGCGACGCACGGAATCGATTCGATGCCGCAGACGGCAGACAACGTGGCGGTTGAGTACGGTATATCGCGTGAGGCTCAGGACGAATTTGCGTTTCACTCTCAGGCTAAAGCGGCTGCCGCTCAGAAAGCTGGCTATTACGCTGAGGAGATCCTGCCGATTGAGATCAGAGATCGCAAAGGCAACGTGACTACTTTTGAAGTCGACGAGCATCCGCGGGAAACCTCCATGGAGAAGCTTGCGACGCTGCGCACCGTTAATGGTGGGGAGAGCGCCACAGTTACCGCTGGTAACGCATCAGGTATCAATGATGGCGCTTGTGCGGTACTGATCGCCAGTGAAGAGGCGGCCAAACAGCACGATCTGACGCCACGTGCGCGCGTGTTGGGTATGGCGACCTCTGGACTAGATCCACGCATCATGGGTGTTGGCCCAATCGAAGCTGTTAAAAAGGTACTTCGCTTGACAGGTCTTACGCTGGATCAAATGGACATTATCGAATTGAACGAGGCGTTCGCTGCTCAGGCTCTGGGCGTATTGATCGGTCTGGACTTGGATCCAAAGGACCCTCGTCTCAACCCACAGGGCGGTGCGATTGCGCTGGGTCACCCTCTGGGTATGAGCGGTGCGCGTTTGGTGACAACAGCGCTGCATCAACTCGAACGTAATGGTGGCAAATATGCACTATGCACCATGTGTATCGGTGTCGGGCAGGGGATTGCCGCTGTTATCGAACGGGTATAGAGCGGATTTAGTGAACTATATTGGTAGTTTCGTGCGTAAGAGTGCATAATATTTCGATTATTTATGAAAAATATTGCATTTTATTGTTGTAAGTCAATTATAAGTGCAATATAGTGCATATCAAGCTGCTAGAAAATCCTAGCGCGCATACGCATAACTATAATTGATTCGGAGATATGCAGAGATGATCGACTTTCAGACCAACCCAGCTCAGTACAACCACTGGAAGCTAGAATTCGAAGGCGAAGTATGTCGCCTTATCATGGACGTCAACCCAGATGCGACGCTCGCTGAGGGTTACCAGCTCAAGATGAATTCTTATGACCTCGGCGTCGATATCGAGCTCAACGACGCGCTTCAGCGCATCCGTTTTGAGCATCCTGAAGTTAAGTCTGTTGTGATCACCTCTGGCAACGAGAAGATCTTCTGTGCCGGTGCGAACATCAAGATGCTGGGTCTCTCGACTCACGCGCACAAGGTGAACTTCTGTAAGTTCACCAACGAGACACGTAACTCTATTGAAGATTCTAGTGAGAACTCAGGTCTGAAATTCCTCTGTGCGGTTAACGGCACAGCAGCGGGCGGTGGCTACGAGCTGGCGCTTGCAGCGGATGAAATCTACCTGATCGATGATGGTAAAACGTCTGTCTCTCTACCTGAGGTACCGCTGCTAGCAGTACTGCCCGGTACTGGTGGTCTGACTCGCGTAGTCGATAAGCGTAAAGTACGTCGCGACCGCGCAGATATCTTCTGTTCAATCGAAGAGGGTGCCGCAGGTCAGAAAGCTGTTGATTGGCGCTTAGTCGACGCATCAATTCCGCGCTCGAAGTTTGCTGATGCAGTGAGCCAGCGCGCAGCAGAATTGGCGGCACTGTCTGACCGTCCAGGTGGCCAAGGCTGTGAACTCCAGCCGCTGACGCGCACAATCACCGATAGCGGTGTTGAATACTCGACTGTTTCAGTTGAGGTAGATCGCGAAGGGCGCACTGCAACTGTGACCATCAAAACTAATGATGCAGCGATGCCAGCAGATGCTGATGCAGCACTGGCACAGGGCTCCGACTTCTGGGCGCTGCGTATGACCCGTGAACTTGACGATGCAATTCTTCATCTGCGTGCAAATGAGCTTGAAGAGGGCGTTATGATCTTCAAGACAGCAGGCGACCTAGATGCAGTCCTTGCGGCTGATGCTTTCCTGCAGGCTAATGCGGGTCACTGGTTCATTCGCGAGACCATCGCTTACTTCAAGCGTGTAATGAAGCGTGTTGATATGACATCTCGCACGCTGGTGACTCTGGTTGAGCCAGGTAGCTGTTTCGGTGGTCTACTGGCCGAGCTGATGTTTGCCGCTGATCGCTGCTACATGCTTGAAGGTCAGTTCGAAGGTGACGATACCCCTGAGGCGCAGGTTGCACTGACAGCAATGAACTTCGGTACGCTGCCAATGAGCAATGCCATCTCTCGTTTGGATACCCGTTTCCTGGGCGAGCCAGAGTCAGTTGAGAAAGCGCAGACAACGATCGGTCAAAAGCTGGATGCTGCAGCCTGCAATGAGTTGGGTCTAGTGACTGACGCACTTGACGATATCGACTGGGAAGATGAAGTACCACACGTTATTCAGTCACGTGCGAGCTACTCACCTGATGCTCTGACTGGCTTGGAAGCTAACCTGCGCTTTGCCGGTCCAGAGACTATGGAAACTAAGATATTTGGACGTCTGACTGCTTGGCAGAACTGGATCTTCCAGCGTCCAAATGCAGTTGCAGAGGGTGGCGCCCTGAAACTGTACGGTACAGGTACACGCCCAACTTACGATTTCAAACGTGTGTAATGCACGGGTTATAAACTTTAATTTGTACGGAAAGTTTGGAGATTACAATAATGAGCACTGATGTTCGCGTAGAAGTAAATTACGATGACCTGATTCCAAACAACGTCGGCCTGTCTGAAGACCGTCGTCTGCTGAAAGCATTGGAAGAGTGGCACCCTAAGTTTCTAGAGTGGTGGGGTGACCTGGGTCCAGACGGCTTCAATGATAAGGAAGTTTACCTGCGTACCGCAGTAGGCGTAGATCCTAAAGGTTGGGCCGTATTTGGCCACGTGAAGATGCCTGAGTACCGTTGGGGTGTTCTGCTGGCGCCACAGGTTGAAGGTCGCACCATTCCTTTCGGCAAGCATAAAGGTGAGCCAGCGTGGCAGGAAGTACCAGCTGAGTACCGTTCACTGCTACGTCGCATGATCGTGGTACAGGGTGACACTGAGCCGGCTTCAGTAGAGCAGCAGCGTCACCTGGGTGCGACAGCGCCTTCACTGTACGATATGCGTAACCTCTTCCAGATCAACGTTGAAGAGGGTCGTCACCTCTGGGCGATGGTTTACCTATTGATGAAGTACTTCGGTAAGGAAGGCCGCGAAGAGGCGAAGATGATGCTGGAGCGTAACTCTGGCAACGAAGATAAGCCACGTATCCTGGGTGCCTTTAACGAAGAGACTCCAGACTGGTTGTCATTCTTCATGTTCACCTACTTCACTGACCGTGACGGTAAGATGCAGCTTGAGTCGCTGGCTCAGTCTGGTTTTGACCCGCTCTCTCGTACCTGTCGTTTCATGCTGACAGAAGAGGCGCACCACATGTTCGTCGGTGAATCAGGCGTTATGCGTGTACTTGAGCGCACTTGTGAAGCGATGAAAGAAGCGGGTATCACTGATCCGAACGACATCGAAGCTGTACGAGCTTTGGGTGTTATTGATCTACCGACCATTCAGAAGAAGCTCAACTTCCACATGGCTGTAACGCTGGATCTGTTCGGCGCTGAGCTGTCAACCAACGGAGCTGCCGCGTTTGAGGCGGGTATCAAGGGTCGTTACATGGAAGAGAAACTCGACGACGATCACCAGCTCTACAACGACAAGTACCCAGTACTGCAGGTTGTTGACGGTAAACTGGTTGAAGTTGAAGAGGATGCAATTGCTGCGATTAACGGTCGTCTGCTGGATGACTACATCAAGGATGCAACTAGCGGAATCAAGCGTTGGAACAAAGCGATCGCTAAAGCTGGCGTTGAGTTCGAGCTGGTACCACCGCACAAAGCCTTCAACCGCAAGATTGGTACATTTGCTGATATTCACGTTACACCTGCTGGCGAGATCGTTGATGCGGCTACCTTTGAAGCGAACCTGGAAAACTGGTTGCCAAATGACTCGGATCTTGAGTTTATCAACAGCTTGATGGTTCAGTGCACCGAGCCAGGGCAGTACGCGAACTGGATTGCACCACCGAAAGTGGGCGTTAACCAGCAGGCGTCTGACTTCGAGTACGTCAAACTGGCGTAAGCCTCCACCTCTTCTGTGAGGTACCCTGCTCGGCGCCGTTCCTCCCCTGAGCGTGCGCCGAGCTCAGTATAAAAGACCAAAATTTCGAGAGTTATCATCATGACATCTATGCGCCAGCACCTAATTGATCCTGAAGTTTGTATTCGTTGTAACACTTGCGAAGAGAATTGCCCGGTAGAGGGTGCTATCGAGCACAACGATGATAATTATGTTGTTAATGCGGACCTCTGTAACGGTTGCATGAGTTGTATCGCGCCCTGCCCTACAGGCGCAATTGATAGCTGGCAGCTTGTTACCCAAGCCTACACGCTGGAAGAGCAGTACTCTTGGGATGAACTGCCTGAAGAGATTGAGCTTGAGAACCTCGAAGAGGGCGAGGCTGGCAACTCAGAGGCAACTGAAATTTTGGATGTGGCTCATGCTGGCAGTGGCGCAGTACCTGCCCCAGCTACGGCGAGCACGCCGCAAGTAAACCTCTGGACTCGTGAGAAACCCGCTATCGCCAAAGTGACCGGTAACTTCCGCATCACTGACGAAGATACCGAGTCAGATATTCACCACATCGTTCTAGACTTTGGCTCCCAGAGCTACCCGGTTCTCGAGGGTCAGTCGATTGGTATCATTCCTCCGGGCGTGGATGCCAAGGGCAAGCCGCATCTGGTACGTCTTTACTCTATTGCGAGTGCACGCGATGGCGAGCGCCCGGGGTATAACAACCTGGCTCTTACGATAAAACGCGTCACTTTTGAAGCCGATGGCGAGCAGAAGCAGGGTGTGGGTTCGGGTTATATGTGTGACCTACAGAAGGGTGATGAAGTTCAAGTGACTGGCCCCTTCGGTAGCACCTTCTTGATGCCTAACGATCCAGACGCAAATCTAATGATGATCTGTACTGGCACAGGTGCAGCACCTTTCCGTGGTATGACGGAGCGTCGTCGCCGTCTTGCTGCGAATGGTAAGGGTAAGATGATGCTCTTCTTTGGCGCGCGTACGCCGGCTGAGTTGCCGTACTTCGGTCCGCTACAGAAGGTTCCCGCCGGTCTATTGGATCAGGAGCTGGTATTCTCCCGCTCGGGTGATGAGAAAGAGTACGTGCAGGATCGCATGCTCAAACGCGCCGATGACGTCGCTGCACTGCTAGCTGACAGCAACACCTACATCTACATCTGTGGCCTCAAAGGCATGGAAGAGGGTGTAGAGGCGAGCTTCAATCAGATTTGTGCTGATAAAGGGTTGGATTGGTCTGCACTGCGTGCTGAACTCAAGTCACAGGGCCGTTACCATATCGAGACCTACTAACCAGCGTTAAGGGCCTAAGATGCAGGCACCGCTTATCTACAAACGTCGCCCCCAGTGGGGCGACACCGACGCTGCCCGTATCGTCTACACGGGTAAGATCGCTGACTATATTCTCGAGGCGATCGATCACCTCATGCGTGAAGTGCTTGAAATGCCTTGGTTCGAGCTCAACCTTGATGAACAGATTGGTACTCCCTTCGTCTCCGTGAAATATGATATCTTTGCACCGTTAACACCGCGTGGTGAGCTGGAGTGTAAAGTGCTGGTGAATAAGGTTGGCCAGTCCTCCGTAGGCTTTCATGTGGTGATTCGAAATCATGACGGGAAGCGATGCGTCGAAGCAGAGACGGTTAACGTGTTCGTCAATAATCAGACGATGACTAAGATCGATATCCCACCCAAATACAGAGAGCGACTGGAGGCCTACGTGGCCGCCTGCGGAGAGATGGATGTCTGAACTACGAACTCAACTGCCTCAGGGCGAAGCTGACCTCGATACCTATATCGAGCTGATTGGCAATCGAGTTCGTGCGCTGCGTGCCAAACGCGGTATGACCCGCAAGGGTCTGTCGAAAGACTCTGATGTGTCGGAGCGCTATCTGGCGCAGCTCGAGACCGGCAAAGCCAATATCACCCTAGCGGTGCTATGGCGTATTGCAGAAGCCTTCGATATACCCTTCTCTGAACTGATTCCCGACAAAAGCCGTGATGGCATTAGCCCGCTGCTCTCCAACTTCCTTATTCGCCTGGATGCTGATAAGCAGATGACTGCGCTGCAGTTACTGAAGCGCCGCTTCAGTGAGCAGATTAATGCGGGTCACGGTATTGCACTAGTAGGCTTGCGCGGTGCCGGTAAGACAACGCTGGGTCAGCAATTGGCTGATCAGGCGGGTGTGCGCTTTATCCGTCTCACTAGTCTGATGGAAGAGCTGGCGAATATGTCTGTGGCCGAGATGCTCGATCTGGGTGGTCAGAAGAAGTTCCGCCGCGTAGAGGCTCAGGCGCTGGAACATGTGTTGGAGTTGAATGAGCCAGTTGTGCTTGAGACTGGCGGATCGCTGGTATCGCAGACTGAGACCTTCAATGCGCTGCTTGAGAACTTCTTCTCTGTATGGGTTAAGGCCTCTCCTGAAGAACATCTTCGTCGTGTAATGGACCAAGGCGATACGCGCCCAATGGATGGTTTCAAAGAGGCGATTGAGGATCTGAAGCTGATCCTTGAAGAGCGCGAACCTGAGTACCGCCAAGCGGACTACGTGTTAGATACCTCTGAACGCACCGAGGTGGATTGCCTTTCAGAGCTGCGAAAAGTGGCCGGTGCCTTTCTGGCGTCCGAGCGAACTTAGGTTAACACTACTCACGAGAAAGTATCTCGACCCGCGAAGACTCTTCGTCGTAGGTAACCTTCACCAGAAGTTTCGGACAATCGGTTTGCGTAGCCATAGTGAAGAGCTCTTCTATTGGGAAGTCGATAGGCACCGGAATCTCCAGCGCCATAGCGGATGCGCATACACTGCGAGCTATACCCAACGCGGAACCGTAGTCGGTTGCAAGTTCTCTATTGAATAAAAAGTATGCAGACGCATCCGAGCGCGTGATCGTTAGTTCGGTCAGATAGAGGTGAGATTTCTCTTGCCTACCCATTTGTATGTCCAGCAGTTATGAGAAGTAAGCATAGCCTGTTTGCAATCGCTTGCAATTTAAACGTTAAGAATAATTCTCATACCCTACGACCAAAAGGAATGTTTTCGGTTGAAGTGCAGTCATCCCAGAGGCCAGCGGTTTTTATTCTGCTGCAAATAGTTAATAATCGTTGTACATAACAACAATTCGCCGGAGCCTGTGCCGTGCAACTCTACAGTTTCTGTTTTAGCTCAACTTCATATCGTGTCCGCATCGCGCTGTCGCTGAAAGGGATCGAACACGACTACGTGGGTGTCAATTTGCGCGCCGGTGAACAGCGTAGCGAATCATACGTTCAGTTGAACCCGGCGAAAGGCGTTCCTGTGCTGGTAACTGATGCTGGCGATGAGATTACTCAATCGATGGCGATCCTCAACTACCTCGAGGAGTGCTTTCCAGAGCCGGCTCTGCTACCGACTGATGCTCTGGCTAAAGCTCGAGTACTGGAACTGTGCAACCTCATTGCCTGCGATATGCATCCAGTGAATAACCTGCGCATTCTGGCCTATATCCAAGGTGAATTGGGTGCCAGCGATGAACAGAAGGATGCGTGGTACAAGCATTGGATTGCGGAAGGTATGAGCGCTGTTGAAGCGCAACTGAATAAGCACGGTTTTGGGGACTTCTGTTTCGGTGATACACCGACGCTTGCCGATGTCTGCTTGGTTCCCCAGATCACCAATGCGCTGCGCTTTAACTGTGATATGAGCGCTTATCCAAGAGCTATGGCAATCTATCAGCACTGCACCGCGCTACCCGAGTTTGAGCGTGCAGCCGCCGCAAATCAGCCCGATATGATCAAATAAGAGGGGCAGTATCATGACCACGTTAGGAACCCTCGAAGAGTTACCCATTGAGTATCGCGATGCACTGACTGAACGCAATCTAGTACCGCTTTGGCCAGCAATGCGCTCGGTGTTGCCATACAAAGTGCCGACGCGAGACACCTCGGTTATCAACTGGGACTACCAGAGCATTCGTCCACTGCTGATGCAGGCCGGCGAACTGACACCGATTGAGAAAGCCGAGCGTCGCGTGCTGATTCTGGCCAATCCCGGTCATGGACTAGAGAATATCCAAGCTACGCCGAGTATCTACCTCGGTATGCAGCTGATTCTGCCCGGTGAAACTGCTCCTAACCATCGCCATACCCCCAGCGCAGTGCGGGTGATTGTGGAGGGTGAAGGTGCCTTTACCACTGTGGATGGCGAACCCTGCAAAATGGAGCGTGGCGACCTTATTCTTACGCCCGCCGGCAAGTGGCACGAGCATACTCATGAGGGGGATGGCCCGATCGTATGGTTGGATGTGCTCGACCTGCCGCTGATGTACCGTCTAAACGGCTCTTGGGCGATTGAGGGCGAGTTACAGAGCAGCGATAAAACCCGCGATAAATCCTACTCGGACTACAGCACTTCAGGCGTGGTGCCTAATATCGGGTTCCAGCGCGTGAACGATAGTTCACCCCAGTTGCGTTACCCCTGGTCGAAAACTCGTGCCTGTCTGACGGAGATGGCGCTTGAACACGCCGAGGGCCTGCTGAGCATCTCCTATGTGAATCCCGAAAGTGGCAAGAGTATCTTCCCGAGCATCGGCTTTGGGGCGATTATGCTGCGCCCGGGTGAGAGTCAGCGTCTTCCTAAACGCACGACACCGGTCGTGTTTCATGTGATCGAAGGCGCCGGAGCCATGGCTGTTGAGGGGCATCCTTCAACGGATGGTTCACCGCTCGCTTTTGTCGAAAAAGATACACTGAGTGCGCCGGGTTACACCCATATCACGCTAACTAATAGCTCAACGACTGAGCCCGTTTTCTTGATGACGGCTGACGAGAGTCCGCTGCATGAATATCTGGGAATTTTTTAAACGCTTTTGAATGAGACTGATGAGATGAGCGATAACCTCCTTTTCGCCCCAATGCCACAAGCAACCGCTGAGATTGCCGGCACCGATGTGCGTTTTCCTGTTAACCGTATTTTTTGCGTAGGCCGTAACTACATGGCGCACGCGCAAGAGATGGG
>ENA-OUOG01000978-OUOG01000978.1-marine-metagenome-genome-assembly--contig:-NODE-978-length-34801-cov-5.738020_pt1 | contig 34801 bp, 24 predicted proteins | sample MGYA00248635_ERZ508505 | MGnify/ENA primary metagenome ERZ508505 (study PRJEB26176, sample SAMN06267871) | marine metagenome | isolation source: Saanich Inlet, British Columbia, Canada | place: Pacific... | reverse complement strand
CCCAAACGCGACACCTTCCAAGTCGCGCGAACCGCACTCGTATCATCGGTTCGAAGCAAGCGGTGTGTCATCCCGCCTCTGGGTCACACGACTCGCCGCCTTCGGGTGCGGCATGCGGCGCCCAATCGGCGTCCAAATTGACAAGCGAATCAGTCTCGAAAAACGGAAAAGTCAGTTCCCGGGAAATTTCGGGGTCGCGCGTCGCGCGCGAGAAATCGAGCGGCGGAAATGACAAAACGAAACGGCGCTTGACGAATCACCAACGCGAAAGCGTCGTCGAGTCGCAGACCGTCGTCGTCCCACGGCGAAGACGAGAGACGCTCTTTTTCTTCTTTTTGAGCTTTTCTACGAAAAACCGTCGTCATCCGCGCGCGCGCGCGCGTCTGATTTGTGGGCGGGGCGGGGGCGGGGCGGCGCGGGGGGCGCGGTCGCCTCGGGTTCGCGATATCGCTCACCCAGGGGCGGGTCGAAGGGGGCTTCGGCGCAGAGCGCGACGAGCGCGAACACGCGCCGCTGATAAATCAATCCGTCGAAGATTACGAATCATCTGACGCGCGGCGACGCGCGATGGACGCACCCGCCGCCGCGCTACTCGCCCTCGTCGTCCAGAGCGACGCCTTTTTTCCCGAACGAGTTCTCCGTTTTCGACGACCGACGATTCTCGCGACCGTGTCGTTTGACCCGAGCCTCCTCGAGGTCAGTCAGGCTTTTGTCCCAGTCGGGCGGCTCGAGGTACTCGTCGTCGTACGCGTCTAAGTCACGCATGGACGCCAGGTCCAGCGCGACGGCGTCTCCCTCGCGCTTCGAGTCTCGAAGCACGCCGTCGTGCGGCACGCCTTCTCCGTCTCGGTCGTCTCTGCCGAGATCGTCATCGTCGTCGAACACCCGGATCGTGTCGATGGTCATACTGACGTCTTCCTTCGGGTTGCGACGAGGTAAAGACACGCCGGGAGCCCACAACCCCTCGAGGTCGTACCGCTCGCGCGCTTCGCTGGAAAACACGTGCACGACGCACGACCCGCAATCCACTAACATCCAGTGGTCGTCGCCCTGCTCTCCCGTCTCGAGCGAGTCGGCGCCCTCGATGGAAGGCCGAAGGGTGGTGCCCACCACGTACGAAACGCGCTGCTTCACCGCGTGCAGAACGGCGCCGGCGAGCATGCGGATGTGCCGCGGCGAGCGCGCCGTGGCGATCACGAAGTGATCCGCCCAGCCGCACCGCTCGCGCACCGGGATGGACACCACGTCCGCGCCTTTCGCTTTCAGAAGCAAAGAAACGAGCTCCTCCGGCTCGAACGCGGACGCGTACTTCATGCGACCCGAGGAGGTCGGCGTCAGGTCGTCCCCGTCGTCCTCAGACGCATCCTCGTCGTCGTCCTCCTCCTCCTCATCCTCGTCCTCCTCCTCGAGGAGGTCAGACTCGAGGAGGTCTTCCGACAGACCCTCGAGACCCTCGAGACCCTCGAGACTGTCGGCGTCGGCGTCGACGTCCGCCGCCTCCGCGTCGTCGTCGTCCCAGCCCCTGAGCCTGGCGGCCGCGCGCGCGGCCCTGGCGCTCGCGCGCTCGCCGATGCGTCTCTTCCCAGTCGTGCCTTCGCGCGCGGCGGCGCCCGCCGCCGCGGCCGCCGACGCCCGCGCGGCGGCGGCGGCGGCGCCTTCGGTCCTCGCCCCGGCGTCCGGGCGCGCGGGCGCCGGCGTCCGCTTTTGTTTTCGTCGCTCCGCCTCCGCCATCCTCCTGGCCCGCCCCTTGCGCGCGGCCACCTCCTTGTCCAGGTCCACGATCTTCTCCACGAACTCACGCGCGAAGAGCCGCTCGGCGTCGTCGAAGTGCGCCTTGAGCATCTCCACGAGCAGCTTCTTGTCCCCGACGCTCGGCACGCCCACGACGTCGCACGCGCGCCGCAGATCCGCGACTTTGAGCCGCCGCAGCGCCGCCGCCGAGAGCTCGGAGGAGACGTGCTTGGCCATGGTCGCGCGGTCGCTCTTGCGCAGCATCTGTTTCTTGAGCGCGTTGTACACGCGCGGCGTCACGCCGGGCTTCGAGCCCGGCTTCGGTAACAGAGAGGAGACGTCACCGTTTTTCACCGCGGCTTCCCACTTTTCGGCGAGAGATTTCCGCGCGGCGTCCCTCTCGACGCGCGCCAGCTGCGCGTCCGCTTCCTCTCGCGCCTTGCGCACGGCGTCGGCGCCGACGGCGCGCGGCGCGTACGGCGCGTTCTTGCGCCCGGAGAGCTGCGCGTCTCTTCTTTCCATCTCTGACTGCTTCTCGTGCGCGCGCTTCGTTCGAAACGCGTCCAGCTCGGTGTCGCGTTCCTCGGCGTCGCGGCGATCCTCTTCCCAGAGCGACGCTAACACGCGCGCCTCCTCCGGGTCGACGACGGAGGAGTCGACGACGTCGTCGGCGTAACGGTTAGTAGCGGAAGCGGAGTGCTTCCCTCCCCGCCCCGAGGTGACGGCGTCCAGCTTCGGACGACGCTTGTTGTTCTCGGCGACGCGCGCCTCGCTCGCGCCCATGGCGAGCGCGAGCTTCGGGTTGAGCTTGGCGATCTCGTCTAAAGGCAGCGGCCAGTTGATGGACGACCGCACGGTGACTCCCGCGTAATCCGCGGGAGCGCCGTAGAAACGCAACGAGGGGTCGTTCGCGTCGCTGATGTCCACCGCCGTGGACGGGGAGGTGGACGACTCCGCTTCCGTTTCGCCGAGACGAGAAGTCGCGACTCGAGCGCCGTGACTCGCGCTCTCGTCTTCCGCGGCGCGTCGCGATCCCGAAGAGCTCGCGACGCCGCGGACGGGACCCGCGGGGCACCATGACGTCCCCGTGGCGGGTCTGATCTCCCACCGCGTCGCGTGGCCGAGCGCTTTTCTAGACGCGGGCGTCGTTGCGGCTCCGAACTCGCGAAGCGGGGAGGTCGCGCCGCGGCTCGATCGCAGATTGAGGCACCCGAGGCGGCGGAGTGCCCTCTCCGGAACCGAATGGCCGAGTTCGCGCGCCGACGCGGACGCGCACGCCGCGCGTCCCGCCAGCGACGCCAGCGCGCGTCGAACGCGCGTCATGGCTCGCCCCCTCGCGACCGAGGGAGGTCCCGCTCTGCTGGGTGTGCGGTGCGTCCGCGAGTGAGGGGGAGATCGGTCGCGAGCCCGAGACGTCGTTTTCGCGCGTCGCGGCGGCTCGCGGCTGCATGTTTATTGACGGGCCCCCGGCCGCTAAAAAGGCTCGCGAAAGCCACGACAGCTTCGGCACAACGCAGCGCGCGATGGAGAACGCACCCATGGGCGCGACGGAACTACAGCCGGCGGGACCCGGCCACCCGTGTAAGCGCATGCGACTCGGCGGACGCCAGAACAACATGCCGGACGAGTTCTGCATGGCCTCGACGTGCGTCCTTCCTCCGCGCTCGCCTCGACGGAGGCGCACCAACGTTCTTCCGCGCGTATTTGAAATGGATGGCCCTTCGTCTGTCGCTGACCTCCTCGCGCGTCCCTCTCGTATCCGAAAACAGCAAGAGCGGGAAACCGTGCAGCAGGCGCAAGGATGAAACATGCGCGTTACCGTTCTGTCAGGCCCACCGCGAGGTACGACACAGACGCGGTGCTCGCCCCACCCCGCGAAGACTTCTCACGCGACGCGACCGGAACGATCCGCTTCTCGCGCTTCGAGAAGGTCTTTTCCAGGGCGACGTTCTCACCGCTCACCCCGCTAAACCCTTCACTTTCAGGGCGGCGACGGCGCGTTCCGCATCGTCCCGCATCCGCGCGCCGGGCACGTCCTGGTGGCGAACTTCGACATCCCGCGCGGGTACAAAACCGTCTTCTGGGGCACGCGCAAGACGTGGAAAGCCACCGAGGGCAAGGAAGGCGAGGACTACGCCATGTGTTTCCGGAGCAACGGCGGCGTCATCGATCCGACCACGCACAAGCGAGGCTCGCAGATGCAGTTCATGTCCAACCCCGGTCCGAACGAACGGCAGAACATGCGGAGCACGAACGAGTTCTACGGCAAGACGTACGAGGACGGGCTGGTGGGTCGCGAATTCGTCGTGATGCACGACGTGAAAAAGAACCACCAGCTGCTCATCTGGTACGGGTACTCGTGGTTCGACGCGCGAGGCATCGATCGCATCGACGTCGGCACCAAGCGGTACCCCGCGACGCTCCGGGAGACCAAGGACGAGAAGGAAGCCAAGAAGGCCAAGAAGAAGTCACCGGTCGCGAAGACCGCCAAGGCCGCCAAGCCGCCGCTCGGGGACGCCACGAACGCGCGCGAGAAGGCGGACGCCGCGGCGTGAGACGCGAGACGCGAGACGCGCGGGGGTACGCGAAAACGCGCTCCGCTCGACATCGTACGCGATTTTGATACTTTTTTGATCATTCGCCGCTCGTCACTCTCCGCGCGCGACTACTTCCCCCCCGTCGACCACCCCTTGACGCCGTCGTTCGCGGCGAGCAGGAACGCCGTCGCCGCCTTTTGCGCCTCCTTGGACGGGTTTTTCCCCGGGAAGAAGAACGCGGCGCGCATCATCTCGCGCTGCAACGGCGAGAGCGTCTTGGGAAACACCAGGTCGAAGACGACGAGCAAGTCGCCGCGCCCGCCGCCGTTCTCCGCCCGCCGCGCCATGCCCTCGCCGCTCACCACCTTGCACGACCCGGCGTCCACGATCTCCTCGACCGGGATGCTGAGCTGCTTGCCGTCGATGCCGGTCAAGGAGACGGTCGTGCCGCACAAGCCGTCGATCAGGCTCCGGCGCGCGACAAACACCAAATCGTCGCCGCGCCGGTGAAACGTCGCGTGCTTCGTCGCCTGCGCGACGTACACCACCGGGCCGGGGTTCACGCCCGGCCTCGAGTTGCCCTCGTTCTCGAACACGAACCTCCGCCCGTGCTCGCACCCGGGCGGAATTTTCAACGTCAACACGCGCGTTTCTTCGGTGACCGCGCCGCCGACGACGCTCTGCGTCTTGCGCACGTGAGACACGCGCTTGACGCATCCGGAGTGCATCTCCTCGAGCGACACGGCGACGTCGAACGTCCTCTGCCGCCCGTTGTCCCCGTCCGGCGCGGCCGCGGAGCCGGTCCTGCCCAGCTTCTCGAACGCGTTGGTCACGTCGATGAGCGCGCTGTACGGGTTCTCCGTGCCGTGGAACTTCTCGAACACGGACACCGGAGACACCTCGAACGCGTAGTGGCCGCCTTTGGTCCCGCCTCGGCCGTCGGGCGCGCCGTGCTTCAAACCGTGCTCGCCCAGGACGTCGAAGGTGGCCTTCAACGCGCTCGTGGAAAGGACGTCGTACGCCTCTGCGACGCGCGCGAAGATAACGGCGGCATCGGGGCTGTCGTCCTTGTCCGGGTGGTACTTCAAGGAGAGCTTGCGGTACCTGTGGGGCGCCCAGGAAATCGACGCGGGGAGAGTCTTCAGGTGTCAGATTTGGCAATTCTCGCGAGTCAAAGGGTCGCCGCGCGGCTCGATCGCGGTCGCGACGGGGAGGGAGAGGACACGGGCACGCACGCCTTGTTTATGTCGATGTCCGTCGCCGAGCGGCTCAGGCCGAGCTCCTCGTAGTAGTCCATGGGGGCTCGGGCACCGCGCACGGTCGAATGCCGCGGGCCTGTTTTGGCAACGACGACCTTGCGTCTGAAGCCGGTTCTCGCGCACGATTTCTGACTTTCCGGCGCGCGTCTTCGAGAACTTTGGCAGAGGAGGCCGGGGTGGTTGAGCTCCCGCGGGTCACATCGCGGGTGGCGCGCTCGTTCCGCGGCGGCGGGCGGTTCCGCGCGATGCGGCGCTCCGGCGCGGCGGCGTTCGTGCTGCTCCTGGCGTGCCTGGACGGGCGCGGCGCGCGCGCGGCGGGCGATGCGGTTCGGCTCCCGGGGTGGCAAAACGGCGTGTACCTCAGCTCCGGGGCGACGCAGCGTCTGCGAGGCGCGTCGGGTGTCGGCGGTGGGTCGGCCGGCGGGGGCGTCAACGCCGGCGCTCTGGCCTCGACCACCGCTTCGACTACCGCCGCCGCCGTCGGCGCAGTCTCCGACTCGGAGGACACCGGCGGGTTGCCCGTCCCGGACACCATCCACGTCGATCCGTCCAAGGTGACGCAGCTCTCCTGGGAACCCCGAGCGTACCTCTACCGCGGTTTCCTGCGGAGCGCGGAGTGCGACTACATCATCCAGACCTCCGCGCCGCAGCTGCGCAAGTCCACGGTGGTGGACAACGACACCGGCAAGAGCGTTCCGAGCGCGATTCGAACCTCGGACGGGTCGTTCATCGCGCGCGGCGCGGACGAGACCATCGCCGACATCGAGCGCCGCATCGCCGAGTGGAGCCACGTCCCGGTGGAGCACGGCGAGGGCATCCAGGTTTTGCGGTACGAGAAAGGCCAGAAGTACGAGGCGCACATGGACGCGTTCCACGACGCGTTCAACCAGGACGACAGCAAGGGCGGCCAGCGCGTCGCGACCGTCCTCATGTACCTCTCGGACGTCGAAGAGGGGGGAGAGACGGTGTTCCCGTACACAAAAGAGAAGCCGCACGCCGACGACGACGCGTTTTCCGAGTGCGCCCAACGCGGCGTCGCCGTGAAACCTCGTCGCGGCGACGCGCTTTTGTTCTGGTCCCTTGATGTCGGTGGGAAGCTGGACGTGAAATCCACGCACGCGGGGTGCCCAGTTTCGAAAGGCGTCAAGTGGTCAGCCACGAAGTGGATGCACGTGGGCGCGTTCGCCGTCGGACACAAGTCTCCGTTTCCGCCGGGCGTGTGCGACGACGAAGAGGAAAAGTGCGGCGCGTGGGCGAGCGCGGGCGAGTGCGAGAAGAACCCGGCGTACATGGTGGGGCCGCCGCACGAGGACGGACACTGCATGCGGTCGTGCGGGAAATGTCCCGCGGGGTCGAGGCCGAACGAAGGTCGAACGAAATAGCGCGCGTAGGCGTCCGCGCGCGTTCGGAGCCGGAGCCGCAGATGAGAGCAGCGGACGAAGAGAGACGCGGTAGTGGTACGCGTAGAATACGGTGGTCTTCGCTACGTACGTCAAAGACGCGCGTACGTAGTCTACGGTTAGATGATTCGATTTAGATTTTGTTTTGCTTGATCCCCGTCTTCTCCTCCGGCAGCGGCCTGTTGAACCCCCCCGGTCGGTTCATGTACTGGCGCGCCTTGCGCGTGGTTTTCTTGCGCACCGCGCTGACGTTGGCGTTCGGGTCGTCCACTTGCTTCCCGGCGGTCGAACCGAAGCCCCCGAAGCCCATCAAAGCCATCATCTCCGCCTCGGCGTCGTCGGGCGGCGGGGGGGGCGCGTCGCTCGGCGGCGGCGGCGGAGGCACTTCGAGCCGCCGCGCGGGCGGGGGCGGCACCGAAGAGACGCCTCGGCCGTCTCCCTCGACCGAGTCCGCGCGTGTGTCTCGGCCTCGCTTCGCGGCAGGAACAGGGCTGCGGCTGCGGCTACGGCTGCGCGCGCGTTTCCATCCGCGCCGCTCGCCGTTCGCGTCGACAGAGGCTCCCGCGCTTTTTCGTTCAGCGGAATCCGCGCGCGGCGGGCGTCTCAGCGGCCTGCCGAACTCGTCCACCTCGCCTCGTCGGCGATTCGGTTCGCCGCCACGAGAGGGCGGGGACCGGTCGCGGCCCGTGTACGACCGATCAAAAGCGCGATCGTCGAAAGCGCGATCGTCTCCGCGCATGTTCGGCGCGCTACTTCCTAGACTTCGGATCGAGTCGACGGATCGGAAAGGTGTATTTTTCGGTCAGACCTTTCGACGTGCCTCGATCGCGCCGGAAGCGTCACGACCGCCCCCGCCTACTTCCCCGCGTTCGACGCGTCGCCCGCCTTGGTGTCCGCGTCGCTCCTCGCCTCGAGCAGCTTCCGCAGCTTCTCGTCCTCCTCGCGCTTCTTGTCGAAGTGCTTCACCCAGCTCGGCGGGCAGTGCTTCTCGTAGAGTTTGCGCAGCGACCGCCTGTGTCGCCGACCGCCGTTCGCGTCGAGGCAGGAGAAGTACGCGTCTCTCGCTTCGTAGCACTTCTTGCGTTCCTCGACGAGCATCAAACGCCGACCGCGCTCCGGTGACGGCGGAGAAAGCGCGCGTGGCCCGCGGAAGATCCGGGGACGCGCGGCGCGGTGTGTCTCGGGCGAGGGAGGGGCGATTCAATCATCATCGCCCTCGCCGACGTCCGAGGAAGGAAACTTGCCGAGCGCCGGTGCGCTGCCGGTCGAGTCACGATTTCGGGTTCAGGTTCACCGGGTCCGGTTTCGAGAACGCGTTTTCACCTTTCGAGCGTCCGGTCAAACCGCGCGGGCGCGACGCCGTCCACAATTCCAGACCCGACCGGTTTCTCACCGCGCAAAAAAGGGCCTTGAAATTCGCGCGCTCGTCGAACCGCAGAATTCCGCACGTGGAAAGATCCGCTTTTAAGGGCGTGGAGAGAGGACACCACTTGGCAAGCAGTGACGAATTTTCGCGATTTTTCGCGCGAGCGCCCATCGGTCGCGCTGGTAGGTCAATAACTCAGGCGCGCGAGAAAAAGGGGTTCAACCCGAAGGGAAGGTTGAAAAAGCGCCTTTCGCGTCGGGCGCGCGCATTGCCCTCGGCTCCGGTGTCCGCTCGCGTCGCGCGACCGGAACGGCGCCTTCGGCGAGCGCCCGAAGACCCTCACAGACCCGACCCAGGCGAGACTCCGCGTCTCGAGAGAGGACGAGGAACATGGCGACCGCGGTGCAGGGCAAGGTGCCCGCGCACAAGGCTCCGGTGAATCACGAGGAATCTGACGACGACGTCGACGACGACGACGTGCGTTCCCTTCCCCCTCTTCTTCTGTTTCGACGACGGACGAGACGCGCGACGCGGGACAGGGGTTCCGCGGGACCCCGACCGCTCGTCCATCCACCTTTCGCGCGTTTTCCCTGCTCGGAACCGGCGCCTCGCTCGGCTTCCGTCGCGCGCGTTCTTTCGGAAACTTTGCGTTCCACTGTTACGGGACCCAGTCCGGATCCTGGAATGGGGATTCGCCTCGTGCTTTTTCTGACCCACGCCCCCCCTCGGACGCGCGCGTCCCCCCCCGAACGTCCCCGCGACGCAGGCCAAGGCCACGACAAAGTCAAAGAAGACCACCTCCTCGATTTACCGAGGCGTCCGCCAGCGACCGTGGGGAAGGTGCGCAACCCTGGTCGACCGCAATCGCTCCCCCCGAAAAGAAAAAAAACGGGCTCCTCGCGCTCTGCTCCGTTCGCGCGAACCGCCCAGAGGCGGTCTCTCGTGGCGTTTTCGTGAAAAATCCCTTTTCGGCGAACGGGCTGACTGATGACGAGACGCGCGCGCTTCGTCTCGCTGCGTTTTTTTTTTTCTTTTTTTTTGTTTTCGATCCTCCTCGGGGTAGGTTTCGGCTTCCGCGACTCTCTCTCGCTGACCCGCGTGACACGCACCCTCACTGAAACTCCACGTGAAACCGACACGACAAAACAGCTGGGCGGCTGAGATTCGCGACCCCAACCGCGGCGCGCGCCTGTGGCTCGGGACGTTCGACACCGCCGAGGAGGCGGCGCGCGCGTACGACGCTGCGGCGCGGCACATCCGCGGGCCCAACGCTCGGACCAACTTCGAGCTAAAACCGGGCGAGGTCCCGCCCCCTTTCGTGCTCCCCGACCCGCCCGCGGGGAGAGGACGGGGTAAGCCCGACGGCCCGCCGGGCGGCGGCGGCGGCCCCGGCGGCAGGCCCGCGCACGCCGCCAAGAAACAGATGCGCGCCGTGGGGCAGCCCATGCCGCCCGGCGGCGGGTACTACCCCTCGGGCGCGGGCGCCGCCGGCGCGCTCGGCGGGATGGGCGGTGTGCCCCAGCGCGGGTTCACGAGCACGCACGGCGCGCTGTTCGGGGGCGGCGGCGGCCACGCCCCGAACGACCTCTCCGCGCTGGTGAACGCGAACCTTGCGCTGGCGCAGCAGAACCTCGCCATGGCGGGGGGAGGCGGCGGGCTCGGTTCGGACGGCGGATACATCCGCCTCGGCGTCTCCGGCTCCGCCGGCAGCCGCGACGGCTCGGTCGGGGCGCTGCACGGCACGAGCGCGGGCGCGAGCGGCGGGTCGCCCAGCCTGGGACTCGGAGTAGTGGGCGGCGCGGATTTCGGCGCGTCCCGGGGCGAGATTCCGCGCATCGCGAATTCCAAGCGCGAAAGAGCGCCGTCCAACCCCTTCCTGGGCACCTCCTTCGGCGTCGCCGGGTCCTTCGGCACGGTGTTCGGCGCGGATTACCTGGGCGGCACGCCCGAGACGGGCGGTTTGTTCCCGGGGAGCTTCGGAGGGCACTCGCCCGGCGTCGGCGGCGGAGGCGCGGCGAAGATGGCGGCGATGGTGGCTGGCTCGCGCGGCGGCGGGAGCGGCGCCGGCGGGATGTTCGGCTCCATGAAGGATGACTTGCACGTCGGGTCGCTCGGCACGATGAACCATCTGGACGACGCGCTGCCGATGGGCTCGCTCGAGCTCGGGAGCTCGCCGCTGGACAACTTCGGGGACTTCATGCACTCGCTGCCGAAGGATGGCGCCGAACCGACCGGCGGCGGCGGATCCCGCGCCGGTAGAGGCGGAGGGCTGGCCATGAAGAAGAGCGCGGGCGGCGGCGGCGACGCCGCCGGGCCCTTCGGGGGAAGACGGAGCGGCGGCGGCGCCGCCGAGGCGGCTTCCGCGCGCGTCGGCCGCGGCGGCGGGGGATCGTGACGCGCGAATGCGACGACGACCGAGACGTACGGCGAACGGCGGAGGTCTCGAGCGCGACTGGACGAAAAATATTTTGAGGCGTTTGACCGGCGAAGAGTCTCGCGAGCTCTTGCCGCGTCGGACCCACTCTCTCGTCCGCGTCGGAACGAAGCGAGGCGGGCCCATGCTGTTCCTACGGAACAGGAGGTGTCCGCGATCGCGAAAGTAGGCCCATGAAATGCATACACCCACATTCACCGTCGGCGCGCTTTTTGTCGCCGTCGCGAGAGTTTTTTTTTTAATCGCGCGGGGAGAGAGTTGATCGGCGAAAGCGCGAAAGAGCGAAAGTGACGTTGACGAACGCGAAACTCCGTGACTTGGACATTACACCCGTGTCGTCACGGCGTCCGGTCGGACACCCGGCCGTGCTACGCGACGTGGAAAGCGAGCCTCACTTCACCGCTCGCGATTCCGTCGGTCAAGTCCTCCCCTTTTCGCGCGCGAGATTTCTCACCCGCTCCCGAGAGGAGGCGTTTCAGGCGCTCTTAGCTTACTTCTTCTTGCCCTTGAAGCGGCCGTCCTTGAGCTCACCCTCGTAGCCAGCGCCGATCGCGCCGGAGTCACGGCACGACTTATCGAGGAGCCACTCGCCGAAGGACTTCTTCTCGCCCTGTGAATGCGTTTTTGTCGGAAAAGAGGAGAGAGCGACGGTGAGTCGGGGCGTCGTTTTGGTTTTCGCGAAAAAAAAAGGAGCGCGTTTGCTTGCGAGGCGGCAGTCTGTTTTTCCTGCCAGTTGGCTCCGAAAGCGAGGGTAGGGCTCGCAATTTTATCCGGAACACCCTCCCTTTCGCGGCGACGCGGTGCGCGCTGTGCCCAGCGCGTCGGCGCGATCGGCGTCCGATCCGCGCCTCGACGACCGCGACGGATCGTCGGCGCGCGCGGCGCGCGCGTTCGCGACCGCCCCGCGCGACGCGCGCCGCGGTCGACGGGTGCGGATCGAGATATGTTCGCGAAAATTCGTGAGTGTTCGCACCTTCTTCTTGGCGGGCGCCTTCTTCCCGGCGGCCGCGACGGTCGTCGTGGAGCGCACGGCGCGGGTGGCCTTGGGGGCGGCGACCACGCGGGTGCCGACGAGGGAGGTCATGGCGAACATTTTCGGGCGAGCAAGCAGACGCTGCGTGTACTTGAATGGCACCTCCGATGGCCGATCGCGGTCTACTACGCCACGGCGGACTCGAGCGAGTTAATTTCCGGTTAATTTCGCCGCGAGTGCCTTCGAATTCGATCGCTGATTGGACGAGAGTCGCCCAGTCGCCAACCGACCGAAGCGGGTTTTTTTGCTGTCGTCACGACTCGCGGCCTTTCGGTTTACGGTCTGTTCGGGAGTTAAACTTCTCGATTCGACGAGTCGTCGCGAACCCCGGATTTCGGTTCGGCTTTCGCGTTCGGTCCGAACTCGGACGCGCGAGCGTTTGCAAAAAGGCACTCGTCGCGTTTGAAAAACGCGACGGGCAGATACGTCGGACCGATCGATCTCCGCGCACAACGGCGTCGCGCGCTCGTCTGGGTCCCTTCCCTCGATCGCGACCGAGAAGACGAGAGACGCCGCGCGAAGATGGCGGACACGGCGACGCAGCGCCCGCGAGCCGCGGGCGGCGCGAGCCGCGCGTGCTTCAAGTGCGGCAAAACCGGCCACTGGAGCAAGGACTGCAGCGCGCCTCGCGAGGAGTGGATCCCCCAGCAGCCGAGGGCGGAGAACGGCGTGCCGTCGTCGCCCGGGGACCTGACCGGGGACCTGACCGGCGACGCCCTGAACGGGGACGCTCCCGCGCCCGCGGCGAAGAAGCAGACCAACCGTAAGCCCCGCTTCACCGCGGTCGAGCACGTCCTCGGCCCCAACGGCGTGGCGTACGTCGCGAACGTCATCCCGGAGCGCTTCGCCAAGGTGGCCAAGGGCCCGGGCCACGAGTTCGGCGACTTCGCGCGGCTCGTCGGGCTGTACCGCGAGTGGACGCGCAAGATGTACCCGCACGCCTCGCACGAGGTGGTCATGAAGAAGGTCAAGGCCCTGAGCAAGACCCGCGAAGTGCGCGCGACGGTGCGCGAGTTCAAAGAGCGGTCGAGGATGGAAAACGGCGAGGGCGAGGGCGACGCCGACGCCGAGGCGGATTTGGCGAACGACCCGGTGGAAGCGGAGGACGTCTTCTTCCCTGACGACGACGACGACGTGGAGAACGAGGACCCCGCGTTCCCGGACGACGACGAGGAGGAGTGGAACGAGGCGCGCGACGGGGACGGGGACGGGGATGACGACGAGATGGCTGTGTTGCTCGAGCAGGAGAGCGCGGAGAAGAACGTCGCCCCCGCCGCCCCCGCCGCCGCCGGCGGCGGCGCCAAAGCCGCCGCCGCCGCGAAAGACGCCGACGACGCGTCCCGGCTCGCGGACGCGGAGGCGAAGAGCGCGGCGTTCGACGAGGCTCGCCGCGCGGAAGCGCTGGACGTCAACTTCGACGAGTCCTCCGAGGATGACGACGACTTCGAGATTGCGACGCGCGCCGGACCGGCGCGCGGCGCCGGCGGCGTCCGGGGGAAGGCGCGGAAAAAGGTGAAGGCGCCCAAGCGCAAAAGGAAGGTTCCCGAGAAAAACGACACCTCCCGCGAGATCCACCTCGGCGGCGGCTCGAACCCCGCCTCTGCCGAACGCACCGCCGACGGTCGCAAGCGTCTGGGGCGGAAGGGTCCGCGCCCGGGTTCGAAGCCGGACGGCGGCGACGAGAACGCGGCGTCGGACTCGGACGAGAGAGACGCCGAAGAGGCGGCGGCGCGGCGGCCGAGGCGCAAAGTGGTCGCCGCGCTCAGCGACAGCGACGACGACGACGCGCCCGTCCCCGCCGCCATGGGGGGTGACGCGCTCGCGGGGGACTTGGACATCCCCACGACCGCCAGGCCGGGCTTCCTCTTCGACGAAGACGAGTGAGCGCGGAGAGCGCGAACGAGAGGAGAGCATCGAAAAAATTTGGAACCCGTCTCGCGTTGCTATGACACGTCGCGACGTTTCCTTTTGTCGCGTTTCTCTCACCTCTTCGCGCGCGCTTCCGGTCAGAGTTTGGACGCCAGGACGTTCGACGCGGGCACGCGCGCGTTGAGCACCTTGACGGTGTCCCCCTCGATCTCCAGCACCTCCGGGTCGGCGCCCACCACGCCAAACGACATGCCGACGTCGATGCGCCAGATTCGTCCGTCGCACTCGCCGTTGCACCCGCCGAGCTGCGGCGTGTGCCCGACGACCATCCGCTTCACGTCCGGCAATAAGTCCAGGGTCTTGCCTAAAACTTCGCACGCGCGGTCGCGGTCGGAATCCGTCACGAAGTTCTCCGTGCCGAACGTGCGGTTCCACACCACGCTGTCCTTGACGCTCCCGATGGCCATCCCGAGCGCGGTGCGGTCTTCCTCGTCCGCAATCTCCGCGCCCCTCATCCAATCCGCCACAGATTTGTTCAGCTTCTCTAAACCGAACTCGACGTGCCGCGGCATTAAACCGCCGTGCGCGAAAACCGTGTCGTTGACGATCAGAACCGTGCTGTTCATCGCGAGCTGCTGCGCGAGCGGTCCGCCGGGGGAAAACAAACCCACGCGAGCTTTGACTTGTTTTTTCCGCGGATCACTCTCGCCCCCGCCGAACGCGTCGGCGAACGGCGCGCCGAAAAGGTTCACTAAATGCTCGCCGAACCGCATGGACTCCTGAAACGCCCCCTGCGTGACGTACCGGAAATCACCCGACACGTTCAACACTTCGTGGTTCCCGTTCAGGATGTACACGGCGCCGCCCTGCTTCTCCGCCTGCTTGTGCAGTTTCTGCAGCAAGATCAAGATGGCGATCTCGTCGTCTCCGCGATCGAGCACGTCCCCGACCTGAACCACCACGGTGTTCCCCCCGACCCACTCGGGGTTCACCGCGTCGCCACCCTCGCCGAGCACGCCCGCGATGGAAAGCGCGCGGCGAGCCTGGCCGATGTCGCCGTGCACGTCCCCGAGCGCCACCACGCGACCGGGCGCGGTGACGCGCAGGGGGGGATACGGCGCGGCCGCGGGGCCGCCGGCGGCGTCCGGCGCGGCCGCGGCGCACGCGGGCGCGGCGGCGCGGCGCGGTAAAGGCGCGTTGAACCCCGCGCCGGCGAAGCGAACGCCAGCCTGCGCGGGGAGCCGCGCGCGGCGCAGCGCCGCAGCCGAGAACGACCGCGCCGCGCTGCCTAGCATCGCGCGCGTTCGGACCGCTGAGCGATGTTCCCGCGTTCACGCGAAGATAAAATCGACGTCGGCGTCGACGCGACGGACCGGCTCGGTTCCGCGGGGCGCTGCGCGCTCGATTCCGTCGCGCGGGTCGAGGCGGTCACGAGACGTGAGGTGCGACTCACGCGAATCCTCCTTGCGCACGACCGCGCCGAGGGGAGTGACGTCACGTCGAGATTTCGAGCACTTCGGGAAGCAGCGAGCGGCCGACTGGGTGGCGCAGGTTGTCCCACACGAACCGGGGGCTGTGACTCGAGATTTGCGAGTCGGCTTTTTGGGGAAAGCTGAGACAGGACGCCCCCGCCATTTTTTTCTCGTTATTGCCTTCCGCTGCAACGTCGCTTTCGCGCAGGACTTCTGCTGCCGCCCCTCCTGGTGCGCATCCACTTCCAGGCGCGATGTCGCTGGCGCTCCCTCCCCTTCGCGCGGGATGCCACCGCGCGAATGCCTCCGCGCGGCGGCATCCTCGCCTTCCCGCCTCGCCCGCCGCGCCGCGATCCGCGGCTCGGGCCCGCGCGCTCCGTCCCCCATCGGTCGCGTCGGCGGCTTCCCGTACCTCTCCGCCACCGCCGCCGCACCTCGAGGACGTGCTCCTCCGCTCCGGCCGCACGACCGACATGGCGCACGCGCTGTGGCGCGCTGTGGCGCGCAAGGGTGATCTCGCGGTGGACGCCACCGCGGGCAACGGGTGGGACACCGCGTACCTCGCGGAGCTCGTGCTCGGCGACGCGCGCGAAGATCCCGGTCTGGTGCTGGCGTTCGACGTGCAGCAAAGCGCGCTGCTCGCGACGCGCCGCCGCGTGGACGAGCGGTTCGAGCAGGAAAAGGCATCGCGCGTGCGGCTCGTGCTCGACAGCCACGCGAACCTTCAAGAGTACGTCGCGAGAGAGGTTGACACTATCAACACACACGACGGAGGTGTCGGCGTTATCTGCTTCAACTTAGGGTACCTCCCCGGTAAGGACTCGGACAAGAGTGTGGCGACGAAAACGGAGAGCACAGTCGCGGCGGTTCGCGCCGCCGTTTTCTCTTTGCGGCCGGGCGGCGTGTGTACAGTCGTCGGGTACGTCGGCCACGAGGGCGGCGCCGAGGAGACGTCTGCTGTCGAGGCGCTGACACGCACGCTCGACCCGAAACAGTTCACCGCCACGACGCATCTCGTGGTCAACAGGGAAAACTGTCCCCGGCTCATCGCGGTGCACAGGAAAGAGAACTGACACGAGGGCCCGAAACTCTCGTGATTCGAGATGCGCGGTCGGGTCCGCGACGCCGAGACGTAAGGTAACGCGAGGTAACGACAGTGCGTTTCGGCGAATTTCTCCGGCGCGCGGACGCTCTCGGACGCTCTCGGGCGTCTTTTGGCTTTTCGTTCGTCGACAAAAGAAAAGCGCGCGGTGACGAGAGCCGCTTCGGCGACGCCGGAGCCTGCTGAGCACTGAAAAGTGCCCTCGTGAACGAGACAACCAACCTCCTACTCATTCCGAGCGCGCCTTGAAAGTCGACGAACGACGCGCCGCTTTTGGCTTTTGGCTTTTCCTCCTTCTCCTTCTCAATTCGTCGGACGACGACGCGCGCCGAACGCGGCGGTCGTACGTACGAATCGCGCCGGAACGCGGAAACCGCGTCGCCCTGAATGAATGAGTGAATGAAACGAACGAACGCTGACCGTCGCCCGCTCCGACCCGACCGAAGGCGCGGAGCTCCTCGCGCCGCGAAACAACGGTGCGTCTACGCACCGCCAGACACGCGAAAGAAACCAACGACGACGAACACGCGCGTGTTCGTACACGAAGAGCGACGCGCGTGATGACCGAAACGTTCACGGACATCCGCGGTCGGATGATGGGTCAAAGATACGCGCCTACCTATCGTATCGCATTAAGACTACCGCGCTACAGCGGGAGGCTCTCCTCCTCGGGATCCTCCTCCGATTCGTTCGGGCTCTCGTCGCGGTACCACCGCGACTGCGCCAGGATGGTGGAGTCCAGCGCGACCGTGCCCAGACTGCCCAGCAGCCAAGGCGTGCTCTCCAGCAGCAAGCTCAGCGAGCCGTGCGCTCGGACGATGATGGCTAAGCCGTACAGAACGTTCGCCACCGCCGCCGTCGCGAACATCGACAACGACAAACCCTCGCAGCTTTTTCTTTTTCTGTTCTTCAGGATCTGCGACACGCGCGAGCCGAGGTAAAACAAAGCGCTGACGTACCCCACGGCGCGGCCGAACGCCACTTCCCACGCGGGGTTGTTGGTCGAGCCGCACAGGGGGAGGTCCGAACCGGAATGGTGGTCGTCCCCGTCCCCGTTTAGGCCCGTCGGCGTCCCCGACAGATACCCGCGCGCGTCTTCGAACGTCCCCGTCCCCGTCCAAACGGGAAGCTTCCCGTCCCCGTCCCCGCGCCCGAACCCCCTCGCGCCGCTCGTGGACGCCACCGCGACGCCCATCGCGACGCCCACGACGGTCGCACCCACCGCCGCGATCGCGCCGATACTGCCCATACCGCGTGTCCGCTCGACACCGGAAATCGAAACGCTTCCGCTGCCGCTTCGCCGCATCGGCGAAGGCGCTCGGTCCCACGGCTCGCGCGGAGCTCCGCCGCGTTCGTACTCGCCGGCGTTTGATTCGTCGTCGTCGTCGCTCTCGTCGCTCTCGTCGCTCTCATCGTCCGCGTTCTCATCGCCCGCGTCGCCTCCGAGCAGGCGCCTGCGCAGCGCACCGTCCTCCTCCCGCCTCCCGCCACGTGACCCGGGGTCGCGCAGGTCCACCGTGATGATCGCCAGCGCCTCGCGCGCGCGCAGCGAGTAGTACACGAACTGTCCGATCAGCAGCACGTCCACGCACATGAAGTACGCGGCGGTGTACGTCTCCGTTTGGAGCTGGTCGCCGGTCATCAGGCAGCCCAGCAGGTTGAACGTGTCCCCCAGCAGCCACTCCGCCAGGAACCACGGGCTGAGGCCCTCCACAGAGCCGCTCCGGAAGTTGCGCACGAACTGCGGGAGCTGCGCCACGAGCCAGCACGCTATGCTCAACATCCCGAACGCGAAGCCGACGGCATCCGCGCGGTCGTACACGCAGTCCCCGAACGAAACGCGGATCCACTCCGCGGCGTCCTCGCGCGCGCACGCGCAGGCTCCCGCGGTCGCGGACATCCCTCGGGACGTCCCGAGATCCGCGTCCCGTACGCCCCGCGGTCTGGGGACCGGAGGAAGGGAAGGGGGGGAGACGTTGTTTTCCACGCCCCGAGTGAAAAATTTCCGGACAAGTCTCGAAGTCACTGGCCTGGCCGTGTGACGTGACTGACGAGCCTCACTTTCCCCGGCGCGCGCGTCCCGATTTAGCGCTTCGCGAATCGACACGATGGAGGCGGTCGACCCCGGCCCGTGGATGGAGAAGATTCTGCCGACGTTCACGGTGAGCTCGCAGAAGAAGACGTGCGCGCTGTGCGAGCTGTGGTTCTCCGTGGAGAACCTCACCGGCATGTGCTCGTACAAGGGCGTGCTCTCCAAGAAGGCGAGCTTCGGGGACAAGCACGCGGAGAAGAAGCTGCGGGATCCGCGCATGACCGCGTCCCGGCTGTACAGCGGCGTCAAGCTGTGCACGTTCTGCGCGCAGCTCGTGTTGCCGGACGAGGAGGAGCTCGGGTCGACGCGCAAGTCCACGCCGGGGAAGAAGGGCAAGGCGAAGGATATAAAGGCGGGGGCGGGGGAAGAGGGCCACCGGCCCTCGGATTTCCTCAAGTCGTTCCTCTCTCCGGAGGCGCGGAAAAAATACGAAGCCGTCGACGCGCACGCCGGGGCGGATTTGGAGAGCGCCGAACAGACACCCGCGCGAGAGCCGTGACGCAAAAAGTGCGGAGAATCTCCGGTGGAAGTAGAGTAAGTGTTGTATTCGTACTACCAGAGCGTACATGCGTCACGAGAGCGGTAGTAGACGAGACGAGTCTACTGCGAAACCAGACGCATGTGTTAAAAAGGCCTCTCGATGACCAAAAAAAATTAAACCTTCTTCGCCGCGCGCAGCGCGACGAGATACTCATCCTCGAAGTGGTCCGCCAGCGCGTCCAGCGACGCGAGCGACGAAAGCGCCTCCGCCGCATCCGCCGCCGTCTCCGCGTCCACGCCCAGCGTCCCGACCACCCCGAGCTTCTCCGCGAGGCGCACGATCTTCTCGGCGGCGGAGGCGTCTTCCGAGTTTATCGCGATTTTTGTTTTTTCGTCTTCGACGTCGGACGCGTCCCCCGCCGAGAGGGAAAACCGCCGCGCGTCGCCGGCCGCGGCGAGCGCGGCGGCGCCGTCCGCGCCGGCGGTCACGCGCACGCCGTGGTCGACGTGGCGGTACCCGAGCAGCGCCGGCAGCGTGGGGACCAGGTCCCCGCGGTTCACGACGCGCACGCTGTCCGGGACGAACGCGTTGTACTCGTCGCAGAACGCGCCGTCCCCAACGCGGGGGCTCCCGAAGTTCACCATGGTGACGGTGACGTTTCGGCGCCCCATCTTTGCCGACCGACCGAGCTCGCACGCGAACAGAGTCGCCAGAGCGCCGCCGAGCGAGTGGCCAGTAACGAAGACGTGCCACGTCGGTTCGCGATCGTCGGCGTTGGCGGCGTCGGCGTCGTCCTCTAGGACGACGTTTTTTTTCGACACCCCCGCGTCGATCACGTCGTCCACCGCCGCGAAGACCCTCGCGCGGACGCTCTCGTACGCGCGGAGGAACCCGCCGTGCACGAGCTTCGGCGCTTTTTCTTTTTCGCGCTCGGCGTTCGCGTCTGACTCGTCGTCATCCAGGTAATGAAAAGCAGCGGGCTTGAAGTTGGCGTCCGTGAAAAAGTCCAGCGGGCGGTCCATCTCCGTGCCGCGGAACGCGACCACGATTGTCCGGTCGCGGCGTTTTCGCGACCGCCACACCGCGCACTGCGTGTCCGTTACCTCGTTCTCCACGAAGCACGCCTTCGAGAACGTCTCGAGGTTCGCGTCGGCGCCTCTTACTTTTAAGCGACGCTCGGACGCCAACACGGACCAGTCGTTCGTGGTGTCCACCGCCCACAGAGAAGACTCGTCGCGTTTGCGATTCGACTCCGACTCGATTTTGTCCAGTCGTCGCGCAGCCTCGCGAGCGACGACGCGCGCGACGCGCGCGGCGTCGAAAGCTTTCTTCGTCGTCTTCGCGTCCGTCTTCTCGTTCGCGCGTACGTTCTTCTCCGCCTCCCGCAAAAGCCTCGCCGTGCGCTTCAGGCCCGCGCTCGCGATCTCGCGCACCGGCGGGTTGAACGGCGTGAACGTGATCGAGAAGTCGATCTCGCCGCCGCCCGGCCCGCCCTCGAGTGAAACGCCGCGGAACACGCGTTTGTTCGATTCTAACCCCGGAACCTTCCGGAGCGCGGAGGCGAGCGGGTCAAGGACGTCAACGCCTTCATCATCAGATCTCACGAGGTCCGCGAAAGACACCACGTACGTCCCCAGAAAGTCGTCTTCCTTCCCGGGAAAGCCGTCCTCGTCGAAGACGTCCAGGGTGAGCGTCTGCGCGTTTGAATCGCGGCGCGCGAAGAGGCGGCAAAGACTCTCGTCGTCGGACCATCTCGGGTTCAGCGTGTTTTTCTTCGTGGACGTTCGAGCGCTGCCCTTGGGGCGTTTGCCGTCGTCGGAGCCGACGCTCAGCACGACGTACGGGTCGCTCTTCCCGAGCGCGTCCGCCTTCGGTAAGCCCCGCGCGGAGAAAACGCGCACTTCGAGCACGCCGGCGAAGACGTCGCGAACGAAGTCGCCGACGTACGCGGTCTTGCCACCGTTTACGTCCTCGTCGCGCATGCCCCCCTCCGGGGAGTTGTACGCCTCGAACGCGAACCCGGCGAGCAGGATGGAGGTGTCCAGGTCGAAGTGCGCCGGCAAAGAGTCTTTGAGCGTCGCGTCTTTGTTTTCGTCGCGCGCGTTCTGTGGCTCGCCGACCGCGGGGCGAGACGCGCCGCGACGGCGGTCGGGAGACAACCGCGAGACGCGTCTCGAGAGATCTCGAGAGATCCGCGCGGTGGGAGAACGCGGCCCGCGGGGCGGTGAGGCGCGAGCCTCCACGCGCCGCGCGCCGAACGTCGCGCGAGATGCCGCGGCCATCGGCCACCGCAGGCGGTCCGTCCGGACCAGGCCGCGCCGCGCGCGAGCGCCCTCTGGCGACGCGTCGTCGAGCGCGTCGAGAAAACGACGGCCGCGCGTAACGTCTTCTCGTGACGTCACTCCGTCCCAAAATGTCGCGAGCAGTCTATCCTTTCGTCGGCCAGCCTCGAGCGCCGCACGGCCAGTCTTAGGCGCGCTGCGCCGTGATGGCCACTTCGGCGAACGCGATGGTCGCGCGCGCGACCTTGTCCCGCCCCGCGCTCGGCGCGCGCCGCCTCCCCGCCCGCGCCTCGCGAGGACGCGCGCGCGCGGCGGCGGCTTTTCCCGTCGGAACCGTCGGCGAGACCGCGATGTGTTGCCGTCGTCGTCTCGCGCTCGGCGGCGTCCGCGCCTCCGGAAGGGGCGCGCGCGTCGCCGCCGGCGCTTCGAGCGATGACATCGAGCCCCCCGCGCGCGACTACACCGGCCAGCTCCGCATGCCCGTCGAGGTGGAGGAGAAGCCCGTGGTGCTCCCCGCGATGCTCTTCCCGATGGAGGAGGTGCTTCTCCCCGGCTCCACGCAGGTCCTGCACCTGTACGAGGCGCGGTTCCTCGCGCTCCTGGACGAGGTCACCGCCAAAACCGGCGGGCTCTTCGCGCACCTCACGTTCCATCCCCCGAGCGCGGACGAGCAGGGGCTGCGCATCAACCAAGTCGCGTCGCTCGTGCGCGTCGAGGAGATCATCCGCGAGGATGTCGGCGCCAAGGTTGTCATCGTCGGCGAGTCGCGTGTGGTGATGCAGGACATCGTCGAGTCCGACCCGTACGTGCGCGCGCGCTTCACCGCGGTGCCCACGATGGGCGCCGCCGGGACGCTGGCGTACACGCCCAGCGACGACGAGATGGCGGAGGTGGAGGCGCTCACCGAGTTCATCGACGGCGCGGTGAACGACATCGTCACGCTCGTGGACCGGCTGTTAACGGACGCGGACGCGAACGCGGACGCGAACGGCGCCGCCGACGACGGTTCCGAAACCTCCGACGGTTCGAAAATCACCCCCGACGATCTGTGGGACATCTCCGGCGTCGCGGACGAGGTGGAGTGGGGGCACGCGGAGGTTGGTAACTTGCGTCGCGCGATGGCGTGGGTGGACGGGCCGAACATAACTCTGGACGACCTGTTTGACAAATCGCTTCCCCTGGAGATGGACGCCGCGGAGTGGCAAGCGAGTCCGGCGTCTTCGGAGCGGGTCCCTGAGCACAGCGAGCTTCAGCTCGCCGAGCGTCTGTCCTTCGCGTGCCTGCAAGTCGCGCCGAGTTCCACGGAGGGCGACCTGCGGCGACTGGTGTCGTGCCGAAACGTCGCCATGTCCACCAGCCACGGCCTGATGGACAGGCTCAAGCTGGGGCAGATCCTGCTGGACGAGCAGAGAAGAGCGCTGCGCGCGAAGGTGGCGCTCAAGAGCGCGTTCGGGGGGGGGACGTCATCGGGCGAGGACATGGACGGCGGGGTCGGGGGGGGCGAGGGCAGGTAGCTGACGTCCGTCTTTCCCAGAGGACAAGAAACGTTTCTTGTAATGACGCGCGAACACCGCGCGGCGTACCGACGGTACTCTCAGTAGCCACTACCTTCGAAGGTATTTTTAGTCGTTTTTCGCACTGTTTCTTTCGTCTTTGGCGTGGAAAAATTTTCGCACTCTACCGACCACCACCTCGGGAAGACGTCGAGGCGAGCGCCGGTTTCGCGACGCGTCTCGCGTCGCGTAAAAACGCGAAGCGCCATGTGTCCTGTTTCGCCCGTTTGAACGGGCCGGTTTTGAAGTGCTTTTTCGCGGAGCGCTCGGCAGCGGCGCCACTCGCACGTGCGCCTCACGCCGCACCGCACGTCAAAGACCCCGCGCGCGACCTCGTGTCCCGCACCTTCGCGTCTCGCCGCCTCACCGCGCGCGTCCGAAGAGGAACCCCCGCGCGTAGCACACCGCGCCGGCGTCAGATCCCAGGCTGAGATTCATCGCGCTTCGTTGGTTCATCCGTCATGAGCGCCATCAACGTCACGCAGGTTCAAGTCCTGGTGCGTCTCCCGCGGACTCACGAGGATCCCCGTGTTTGATGCCGCCATCCGTCGTCGGTGGCGGTCGTCCGCGCGCCGCACGCGTCGACCGGGCATCCCACCCGGGTCCTCGCCGCGCGAACGCACGCGAAACCAACATCTTGTGGGCACACCACGACGACCCGTCGCTGACCCTCGCGCCCGCCCCCCCTCGCCCCCCCCGCGGAACACAGGACAACCCCCAGTTCTTCGTGAACCCCCTGCAGTTCGAGATTCAGTACGAGTGCCTGCAGAACCTCGCGAACGGTGCGTGCACACCCCCGAGCGTCTCGCCGGCGCTGCCGGACGGACGAACCACGCCGGTCGCTCGCCTCTTCTCGCGTTTTTGAAATACACCCCGAATGACGGTTCGAGACCCCACGTCGGTTTTTTCGCGCGGCGCCACCTTTTCTCTCGCGCGAGACGGAGCTCGGTTCAGAAAACGATCCTTCGCCCGACTTCTTGTCTGACCGCCTTCCTTAACCCCCCGTCTAAAACGCTACCACCAGATCTCGAGTGGAAGCTGACGTACGTCGGGAGCGCCGAGGACGACGCGCACGACCAAGTGCTGGACACCGTGCTGGTGGGCCCGGTGGGGGTGGGGTCGTACAAGTTCGTGTTCCAGGCGGACCCGCCGGATGTGGCGAAGATCCCGCAGAGCGACGTGTTGGGCGTCACCGTGCTGTTGCTGACGTGCTCGTACAACGACACCGAGTTCATCCGCGTCGGGTACTACGTGAACAACGAGTACGCGGACGAGGAGCTCCGGGAAGACCCGCCCGCGACGGTCAAGCTGGACCGCGTCGTGCGCAACATCTTAGCGGAGAAGCCGCGCGTGACGCGCTTCCCGTGCGAGTTTGACGCGCCCGCCATCCCAAACGCCGGCGAGATGGACGAGGAGGAAACCGAGAACCAGCCGGTGGGGGGCGATGGGATGGCCGCCGGGTCGATGGCCGCCGGCGTGTACGATCAGAACCAGCAGATGATGTACGGCGCGGCGGGCGCGTACGCCGCCGCGCAGTTCGCCGCGGCGGGCGAGTGCGCGCCCGACGCGGGCGTTTCGATGGCGGCGCCGCACGTGGGGTTCGGGTACGGAGGCGCGCCCGCGGGGCACGGCCTGGCGGAGATGCCGGGCGCGCGGTATTGAGACGACTTTTTGGTGACCGCGCGAACGTTCCTCGGGGAGTTCAGTAGTGACGCGATCGCGGCGGTCGGCGGTGATGGAAACGAAAAGAATCGATTCGTCATTCACAAAAAAAAATAACGGTATCCGCGCCCGCGTTCTGGAAGCCGACTCGGTAATCTATCACACGTTTTCACCCTCTCATCATCACGACGCGTCTCGCGCGTCGTCGTCGACGCGCACGAAGCACGGCAGCTTGTGCAGCGGCGCGTCGTACCCGAAGAGCCACGCGCCGCCGCGGTACGTTTTTCTCTCCGCGCCGTCGTCGTCCTCCGCGGAAATATCCACCCACGAGCCCTTCGTGAGGTACACGTCCCTGGTGACGGCGCCCCGCGTCACGACGGGCGCGACGATGACGTCGTCGCCGACGGCGAACTGGTCGGCGATGCGGTACGTCTTCTCGTCCGTCGGGTCCAGCCACCACATCGGGCGGCACATCGGCGCGAGGTCTAAACACGCCTCGCCTGTGAGTTGGATCATGACGTCCACGATTCGCTCGCGCACCTTGAGCGACTGCTTGATGAGCTCGGCGACATCCGCGCCCGCGTCCCAGGGCGCGATGGAGAACTGCATCGCGGGCATCAGCGCGTTGGCCTGCGCCCACCGCACCAAGAGCTCGCGATCGGGACGCCTCCCGAAGTACGCGTTGCCCCCGATCATGTCGGGCAGGCAAAACGGGTACCCCATCACCCCCGAGGTGAGCAGGGTGGGGATGATCGACCGTAAGCCGTTGCCGCTGCCCCACTCGCTGAACCGGTCGCCCATGCGCGTCAGCACGCCCACGCCCGTCGTGCCGTGGCCCGTGCGCACCTCCGCCAACGCGAACTGGCTCGCCACGCGCTCCACCCAGTATCGCGTGTACTCGCTCGGGTGCCCCAGAGCTTCGTGTGTCTCGAACATGCGCGGCAGGAAACACGGCTCGCCGGCGTCGAATTTGAACCCGTCGATGCCGTATCTTTGTTGCAGGCTCTTCAGGCGGGTCACGAACCAATTCACGGCGTCGGGGTTCGTGACGTCCAGCGCCACCACCGGGGGCGTGTTCCACCACTTGAAGAAACCGGGTTTCAAGTTACCATGCCGCCGCTTGCTCGTCACGAAGTACCCCTTTTCGGATCCCTCTCGGTACGCGTCGGTGTCCTCCTCCACGAAGGGCATCACCCAGAGCGTCACGGCGAACCCGAGCGCGTGCAGCTCGTCCACCATTTCTTTCGGGTCGGGGAACTTGTTCATGTCAAAGTCCAGCTCGCCGTACCCAGCCTGCCACTTGTCGTCAATCTCCATCACCGACGCCGGCAGGTCGTGGTGTAAGATCTCGCGCGCGAACGTCAGGGTCTTCTTCTGGTCCACGTTCTGCTTGTACCTCGCCCACGTGGTCCAGATGGGCGCGCGGATCACCTCGGGCGGCGGCGGCGCGGCGGGGCGCGGGAGCGTCGCCAGGCACGTCTCCGTGGCGGCGCGCACGTCCGGCAGCGCGCAGAGCGCGACGCGCATGCTCAAACACCGGTTCGTAACCTCCGAGTGTTTCATTTTCGTGCGCTCCAGGCTTCTCTCGACGTGCGGCTCTATGAACGAGTCGTCGTCGAACGACCCGGAGAAGTCGTACGTGTCCAAAGCCTCGTCGTACGAGTCGAACGAACTCTCCCATCCGATCATCGGGTGGTCCATCTGGAACGCGCCTTTACCTTTCGCGAACCGCGACCGAGCTTGTAACCGTAAAGACCCGTCCCCTTCCCTTCCGCTCCCATCAGGGTCGTGACGCGTGCAGTCCATCGGTAACACGTGCCTGGTCGCGTTTTGAATACCCACGCCGAACGCGCGGTTCGAGCCTCCTAAATTGTCCCACATGTTCGACTTTGGCGCGTTGAGTCCGACGTGCAGATACGGCGTGTCCGGGTCACAAAGCACAGCCGCGCCTTTGCTTGAAACCCAGTGCGTGCTCACGAGCGTGTTCACGCCGTTGGGGCCGTTGTCGAAGGGGTAGTGCGGGCCGACTTCCCAGCACCCCGAGTTGAGCGGCCAGTGCTGCCGCATCAGGTGGCCGCCGCCGAACCAGTCGCCGGACGTCGCGAGGTCCACCGCGATCTCCGCCGACGCGTGGTCGGGATCGGAGAGCTTGGTGAGGAACACGGAAAAGTCAAGCACGAAACCGTGCTTTAAACCTTCGTTCCAGCGATCGCGGAGTCGCGACGCGCGGCGTCGCGTCACGACGTCGCATTCGTCGCCGCCGCACGACGCCGACTCGACGACGAGCGTCGCGAGCGGGACGTCTTCTTCGTCTTTGTTTTTTTTGTCGAACCACGAAATCTCCGCGCCGCACGGCTCGCCGCGCCGGTCGAAGCTCACGCGCGTCACCTCGCCGGTGATTCCGGAACACTCGGGGGGAAGACCCACGTACGCGGAGGAGACCAACACCAGGTCACGGTCGAGGTCGAGGTCGGGGTCGGCGACGTTTTTCACGTCGTCGCGCCGAGAAGAGAGCTCTTTTTTCGCGTCGTCGAAAGAACTCGTCGCGCGACGGAACAGCGAGACTCGCCCGTCGACGCCCGCGCGCACGACCGCGTCGCCGTCCGCGAGCTCCACCTGCGCCACCTGCGTCTGATTAACGACCGCGGCGGGCGCGCCGGGGTGCAGCGCCGCGAACCGCGACGCCGCCGCGTCCAGCCTGCGCGTCGCGGCGCGGCGCGTGCGACGCTCAGGCTCGCCCGCGCGCGATTCAAAAACGGCACGAGCGTTCAAAGACGCCTCCGAAGACGCGTCCTCCGCGTCGTCTTCTTCGTCCTCCTCCGCCTCCAAAAGACGCTCGAGACTCTCGCTGACTCTTGGGTCGATTTTAGATGGACCTTCTCCTTTAACGTCGTTCGTGGAGCGGAAGTCACGCGAGCTCGTCCGGTACTTGCGGATGAAATTCTTCCCCACCGCGCGGCGTTTTGGTTTTTTCGTCGACCCACTCGAACGGGGGGACGTCGTTTCTGACGTTTCCTCATCCGTCTCGGGCGCGTCCACGAGGCCTACTGAGTTGGCGCTGACGTCCCCCCGGGGCGCGCCTCGGGGGGACTCCGCGCCCGCTCCCGCGCCCGCGCCGCCTCCGGCGGCGCTCAGGGACCCGCCGCGGACGCCGCCCGCGTCGGGCATCTCCGACGCGGGGCGCGCGGTCGGCCCGGTCGGACGATGCGCCTGCTGACGCGGCGCGTTGTCCGCGGCGCTTTTGCCGTGGCCGCGCTCGCTCGAGCGGCTCCTGCGCAGCGGCGCGCCGGAGGCTCGGGTGACCACGACCGGCGCTCTTCCACGCGCGCGCGCGCGATAGGAGGATCGGCGCGCGGGCGCGGACGCGAACGCCGCCCGGGCCGGCCACGCCGCGGTCGCCGCCGCGGACATCCTGACGCTTCGAAAGGTGCGGATACGGTGCCAGCGGGGCGAAAAAGTGCAGGCGGGGGTTCGAGACGCCGCGGGTCCACCGGACGCGTGCGTCGCCCGACCGCGCCTCGCGATGCGGGAAGACTCGCTCGCTCCCAGTCGCTCTCGACCGGGCGATCCAGACGACCCTGGGTGCGTTCTCGACGCGCGCGGTGCCTGCGCGTCCGTGAGTGTTACGTGGCCCGAACGAACAATTACCGAGTACGGAGTTAGGTCAGCCGCGCCAACCGCGGAAGCGCGGAATCTTCGACGTCAACTGGCCAACGAGCGCCGTGAAAGATGAGTCGGCTCGCAAATCGTCTATCCGAGTCTGCGGGCGATTTGGGCGTCGCGGGAAAACGAAACCCGCGGGTTTTTGACCGAGACTCAACAGGGTCGAACGCGAGTGATTCCGGTCAACGAAAACGTTCCCCGGTCGAATGCCGTGTAAACGCCGGTCGAGCTCCGCCCTCGTCGAAACTCGCGCCGGTCGAACGTTCCGTTCCTCCGATGATTTCGACGAAATCAAATCAACGGGCACACCGGTGCGGTCGGGTGGTCCGGTTGAGCCCCGTGGACCGATGGCGGACCGCGCGCAGGCGCTGGTCGCCGCGGCGACCGCGCCCTTCGTGGACAAACTCAGGGGCATGACCCCGCTCGACGTCGACACCGCGGTCGGTGCGATCTTCGCGGTGTGCGCGGTTGTCCTCCAAATTGGCCTCTTCGTGCTGGCGCGAGCGATTACCAAGGCGCTCTCGGCCGGGACGAAGCCCGCGGCGGCGGAGAAGGACTCGCCGCCCTCTGCGAAGTCCACGACGCCGGCGGGCGCCGCGCCCGTCACGGTGCGGGTGGAGCGGGTGACCCCGGTGGAGGCGGAGGTGTCGGGATTCGCCTGGATGCGAGCCGCGGGAATCACTCCGCACGACGCGGCGTCCTCCGACCCCGGCACCCCGCCGGGCGCGGCGCGCCCCGGCGGCGCGCCGAATGATCTGGCGCCGGACACGCCCGGCACGCCCGGCGCTCCTCCCTCGCCTCTGTCCCCCTCGAGCCGCCCCAGCGCGCACTACTCAAAGCTGACGCCCGCGGAGCTTCAGCGCCTGCGCGAGTTCCGTGCGCTCGTGCAGAAGGCGGCGCGCGATGACCCCGCGCTTCTCGGCACGAGCGACCTGAAGCGTTTCGCGAACGACGCGTGTTTGTGCCGGTACTTAAGAGCGCGTTCTTGGAACCTGAAGAAGGCGCTCAAGATGTTCTCGGCCACAGCGCGGTGGCGCGCGAAGACGAGGCCGGAGCGCGTAAAGTGGCGCGACGTTCAAGCCGAGGGCGCCACCGGCAAGCAGTACCTGGCGGGGACGGACAAGGAGGGCCGGAACGTGCTCGTGATGCGCCCCGGCAGGGAGAACACCAAGGAGCACGCGGGGAACATCCGGTTTCTGATTTACACGCTCGAGCGCGCGACGTGGCGTGAGAAACCCGAGGACGACCACCCGCTCGGGTCGCACGTCGAGCACCATCGCGAGAAGCTCGTGCTTCTCATCGACTTCACCGGGTGGACGTTAGCGACGGCGCCGCCGATGCGGACGAGCCGCGAGACGCTGTCTATTTTACAGGACCACTTCCCGGAACGGCTGGCGGTGGCGGTGTGCTACAACCCGCCCTGGATCTTCGCGGTGTTCTGGAAAGCCATCTCGCCGTTCATCGACCCGGAGACGTACCGGAAGATCCGATTCGTCAACCCGAAGCGCGAGAAGGAGATCAACAGAATGAAAAGAATGTTTAAGATGGAGTCGATCGAGCGCGACATGGGGGGCGAGCGCGACCCCGCGTTCGACTTAGAGGCGTTCGCATCGGAGGCCGACGCGCACGATGAGCGCAAAGACACGGCGCTCGGCGCGTTCGCCGCCAAACTCGCCGCCGAGGAGTGACGAAGGACGACAAGCAGCGGTTTATTTATTCACGGGTGCCCTTTTGCGCGGCGGAACGCGTTTGGCGTTTTAATGCTTAAAAATCGAAGCTGATGATGATGAACGCGTTCGCGATCGACTCTCCTCTCCGCACGCACCACCGCCACGCTCGTAACGCCACGCGTCCCTCCACCGCGAACACTAATAATAAACCCTAAACGCGTCGGGGCTTTGTCCCCCGTAACGGCTCGCGAAGCGCCACGGGCCCCGTTTCTTCGGCGCGGTAGTCGCCAATCTTCCCGTCGTTTTTTTTTCGCCCGTTCGCGTCGGCGTGCGGTTTGTACAGACTCGCGGGCACGACCCGGAAATCGAAGGAGACGCGCGTGTAGTCCGTGTCGTTCGGCACGGTGAAGTGCGTGCAGTTGTACCCGTCGAAGCGGAAATACTGGTTCTCTGAAAGCGTTATCGTGACGAAATCGTTCGCGCCGGGACGGCTCTCGACGCGAAGCGCGTTGTTGCCGAACGCGCGTCCGACGGGGACCCAAAAGTTCATCTCGCATTGTTGGTGGCGGTCGTACTGCGAGTCGCTGTGCGGCTTGATGGTGGGCGCCACGCTGGGCATCGCCACGCGGATCGTGGGCGGGGACTGGAACCACACGCCTTTGGGGTCGCCGCACGTCGGCGCGATCTCCTCAAACACGAACCTCCGATACGCGTCCATGAAGCGTGTAAACTCGCGCGACGCCTGCAACGCCGCGAACGCCCTTTTTTCCTCCCCCGGACGCATCGCCTCTGCCCACAGCTTGGGCATCTTCCAGCCCGCGTGCCGGAACGCGTGCATCAGCTTGCGGTACCGCGGGGGGTCAGGAGGGAGCGTGCCGCCCTCACCCACGGGGACGTGAACCTCGTGGATGTTCGCGCGGTTCGAAGGCCACTCGGGGGTGTACAGCAGGTCCTCCATCAGCTTTCGCCACCCGAACGCCTCGTGGTCGTACTCCGTGATGCGCTCCGAGCGGTGGTACGCGAGCCACTCGGGAACGCCGTCGCCCGCGGAAGCCTCCGTGGCGCTCGTCAGCGCATCGGAGACGTCGTCACCTGCGCCGCGGGACATGTCGGTACATCAGGCCCGCCCGGTCAGCGCGGGTCGCGGTGAAGACGAAGACGGTTGAGTGTCGGGGTTTTCGAGGTTTCGAAAAACACGAAAGGAAAGCACGCGAAAGGCGCAGCCGGTCAAGACGAACTCGTTTTCTCGATCGACTCGAGTCGTTTGAAAGCAACACTGCAAAGACTCTCTTCTCTCTCTCTCCTCTGCGGGCGCGCCCCGCCACCGTCGACGCGCTCACTTACTTCTTGCTGAAGTTCTTGATGAACTGGTCCGAGCCGATGACGAGCGACAGCACGGCGGTGCAGATGGCGAGCGACCCGCCGATGAGCACGTACAGAGCCGTCTCCTCGTCGACGTTGCCGTCCGCGAGGTCCGCGACCGTGAACAGCGCGTTCTGCGCGTGCGCGGGCATGGAGGCGAGAAGGGGGGCGGTCGCGGCGAGCCCGACGGGGACAGCCTTGGAGACGCGCTTCGTGGCCTTCACCACGGGCTTGGCGCTGTCGGTTTCGCGCGGGGGGGATACTCTCGGGTCAGCGACGTGTCTTACGAGCCGCGACGGAAGGCGAAGGAACGCGGCGTCGCGCGCGGCTTCGACGCGCTCGCGGAACCCACGTCGCGCCTGTCCCGGAAAAAAGGGGTTGTATCGTCATATCTTGCAGACGCGGATTGATGTCGTGCGGAATCACGCACCTGGCGACGACGGACTTGGCGCGGGACACGCGCGCCTGGCCGGCGCGCGCCGCGACGAGCGCGGTGGTGGTGGACATGGCGATCGCTTGAACCATTTTTGGATCGGGTGCGTGTAGGAAGCGGTCGGAGCGGACGTGAAGTCGCGCGAGACGGAGTGAGGCGATCGCGGGGAAACCGCTCACCTCTGCTCTGACTCGGATTGAGATTCGGATCGACCGCAGGCGCCGACCGCCGAGTCATCAGCGAGGGCGCGCTCGGGACGGCGCCGAGTTCTTTTCGCTTTTCGGCGAGCGCTTTTTTCGCTCCTCGCGCCCACCGCCGCCGCGCCTCCAGAGGCGCGTCGCGCGCGCCAGGTTCGCCCGGGGTCGCCACGCGCTCGCCTCGCCGATGGCGCGAGACGACGGCGTCGGCGCCTCGACGTCCCCGGCACCGGACGAACCCGACGACTCGTTCGAGTTCGTCCCCGCGCCGACCGTCGCGGCGCTGGACGCGTGTCGGTACGAGCGATGGCACTCCATCCCGGAGCTCGCGAAGCACGCCTACGGCAGCGTCACCGTGCGCTTGCCCCCCGAGTACGTGCGGTACCTGCTCGAGGACGGCCTGCACCTCGCCGCGGACTCGGAGGCGATGCCGGCGCGCGTCGCGCCTCAGCTGGACGAGCGGCTGACGAGCGCGTTCACGGAGGAGGACGAGAGGGACGACGACGCGACCGCGACCGCGACGGCGCGCGGCGCGAGCGATGACGAAAACGAAAACGTCGCCGACGCGACCGATTCGTTCGCCGCGCTCAAGGCGAAGTACGGCCAGAGCGACAGCGGCGAAGAGGACGAGACCGACGACGACGACGACGACGACGACGCGTCGAAGAAGAAGATCCGATCGTTCCCGGACGTCGACGACGCGATAAGAGACGCCATCGCTCATCTCGGCGGCCGCGCGACGCCGAAGCTCACGTGGTCGGCGCCGAAAGACGCGGTGTGGATGGCCACCGGGAACACTACGATGTGCCGAAACCCTGGCGAAGTGCTTTTACTTCTGAAAGCCTCGGACGCGGTCGCGTTCGATTTAACGGAGGCGTACGACTGCTGCGCCGACGTCACGGACGCACACAAAGCGCGACTCACAAAAGACGTCGCGTTGCACTTGCGCGCGTGGCGCGACGTCCGACCGGCGCTCGAGTTTCGGCTCTTCGTTTTAAACGGCGATCTGGTGGCCATGTGCCAGCGCGACTGCTCCAACTTCTACCCGTTCCTTTTGGACCAAAAAGCCTCGCTGGAGGAAACCCTGGTGCTGTTCTGGCAAGACACCGTGAGCGTGACGTTCGCGAACGCGTCGCCTGACTGCGACGGTAGTTACGTTTTGGACGTGTACGTGACGAGTAAGCGAAACGTGAAGATCGTCGACTTCAACCACTGGGGCGGAGGCACTTTACCGCTCATGTTCACCTGGGCCGAGCTGGAGGCGAAGACGCTTCCGCGAACGAGTGGGATCGAACGTGTTTCGAACGAGAGCGGGTTCGTGCACGACGCGTTCGAGTTCCGCGTGGTCGAGACCCAGGGCCACATCCGGCCGGGCGCGCAACTGGGCGTGCCGTTTGACATGGTGGACGCGTCGCCCGGTAGCGCGCTCGCCGCGTTCGCCGAGAGGCAACGCCGGGCGCAGGAAAAGGCGTCTTCTTCGCGGGAGGGATGACGCGCGTAGGGTATAGGCGGTGTTAAAATGCGATAATAAGCGCTTCTTCTGGAAGGTATTATAACCTACGCCTTTCTCGCCTCGAGCGTCGTGAGCAGCCCGAATAACGAAGGTTCGGCGGAGACGACGTTTAAGCCGGATCGGCTCGCCATCGCTTCCACGTCTTGGTTCCACGCGCAGCCCTTGCTCATTTTCGTCACCGGGCCCGCGACGAGGTCTTGGTACGACCCCAGTAAAGGCACCGTGCGAGACCGAGTGTGCTCGACGAGCAGCGCCTTCCCGTCCGGCTTCAACACGCGCGCGACTTCTTTAAGCGCCGCTGAGGGGTCAGAAAACACGCATAACGAAAACGTGTCCACCACGCAGTCGAACGAGTTGTCCGGAAACGGAAGCGCCTCGGCGTCGGCGACGGCGAAGCGCACGCGGAGAGAAACGCGGTCGTCGTTTCTTTCGTCGTCGCTCCCGTCATCGAACCCTAAACCCTGCGCGCGTTTCCTCGCCTGCGTTAACATGCCCTCCGAGATATCAACCGCCGTCAGGCTCGTCACGCGTTTCGCGTCGTAGCCGGGGAGATTCAACCCGGTGCCCACCCCGAGCTCGAGCACGTCCCCGCGGGCCCGCGCGAGCAAAGCGCGCCGGGTCGCGTCCAAACCGAGCGTGTCCGCGGCGAACGCGCCGCCGTCCAGGTCGTCGTACGTCGCGGCGTACCCGTCGTACGCGCGGCTGATCGCGGCGGTGTCCGCGCGCGCGGGCCCGGCGACAGCCGAGGACGCCGCGAGCGCGAGCGCCACGCACGCGTCGCGCCTCGTCATCATCGGCGCGGTCGCTTCGCCGCAACCGTCGTCCGAGGCGCGGCGCGGAGAGTCTCCCTCGCCGCAGACGCGGGAAGGCGACGCGCGCGCGCGGAGATCCCGTCTCCGCGGGGGGGCCGGCGCGCCAACGCGCGCGGTCCACGCGACGGTCGCCATCGCCGAGCGCGCGCTGCTCGGACTGCCGAACGAAAACCCCGGGACGTGGATAAAAAAAGCGAAAGCGAAAACATTCATTATTCGCCGCGCACCTGGCCATGACGCGGTAGCGACCGCGCGGATCAAGCCGGGCGCGCATCGCTGGCACACAGTGATGGTGGGACGAAAAAGGTGCCCGCATGGCAAGCTGAAGAAGGACTGCGCGGACTGCAACCCCTGCCCGCACGGCAGGGTGAAACGCCACTGCGCGGACTGCAGCGGCTGCCCGCACGGCAGGGTGAAACGCAACTGTGTGGACTGCAACCCCTGCCCGCATGGCAAGCTGAAACACAGCTGCGTGGACTGCAACCCCTGCCCGCATGGCAAGGTGAAATACCACTGCGCGGACTGCACCCCCTGCCCGCATGGCAGGCTGAAATACATCTGCGTGGACTGCAACCCCTGCCCGCATGGCAGGCTGAAACACCACTGCGCGGACTGCAACCCCTGCCCACATGGCAAGCTGAAGAACAACTGCGTGGACTGCAGCGGCTGCCCGCATGGCAGTTTGAAACGCGACTGCGCGGACTGCAACCCCTGCCCGCATGCCAGGGTGAAACGCCACTGCGCGGACTGCAACCCCTGCCCGCATGGCAAGCTGAAACACAGCTGCGCGGACTGCAGCGGCTGCCCGCATGGCAAGCACAAACGCAGCTGTGTGGACTGCAGCGGTTGCCCGCATGGCAAGCTGAGACGTAACTGCT
>ENA-OUOG01000977-OUOG01000977.1-marine-metagenome-genome-assembly--contig:-NODE-977-length-34803-cov-4.441571_pt1 | contig 34803 bp, 28 predicted proteins | sample MGYA00248635_ERZ508505 | MGnify/ENA primary metagenome ERZ508505 (study PRJEB26176, sample SAMN06267871) | marine metagenome | isolation source: Saanich Inlet, British Columbia, Canada | place: Pacific... | reverse complement strand
ATCTTTGTGAGTGTTAATTTCAACAGCCGTAGCTTCTTCAATTTTCTCGCAAACCTTTTCTCGCAGTCGTAAATTATCTTCCCATTGCGATTTCAATTCGTCGTAGTGGGCATGTCGCTTATCGTGAATTTGCTTTGTGTACTCGGAGAACTCCTCCCAAATGGGCTCTCTGTGTTCCTTCGCCACAGGGCCGCCTTCTACTTTCCATTCTTTATGAAGCCCCTGCAATTCTTTAAAAGCCGCGTGAATATCATCACTTGCTGCAAGTTCTTTCGCTTTCGCGACGAGACGTTGTTTGTGCTCAAGATTTTTTCGGAAATCCATGTCGCGCAAATCGTCGTTCAATCGGAGGTAATCGTAGAAATTTTCTACGTGATGATGGTACGTACGCCATATTTCACTGCTCGCTGTACGAGGAACCGGTCCAATATTCCGCCATTTTTCTTGTAATGTGCGAAACTGATTGAATGTTTCCGAGAACTTCTCTTCACTCTGTAATAGTCCTTTTAATTCTTCGATTAACTCTTCGCGAAATTTCAAATTCGCGTTCAATTCACGCTCTAAATTTTGGCGGTATTCTTCGCGCTCTTTTCGATAGGCGTCGAGTAGAGCTTTGAATTCTTCTCTAAGCGGCTCGTGGTACTCGAAATCAATTTCAACACCTCCTCCCGAAACGAACTCCTCCAGTTTCACTTGGCGTTCGGCTTTGGCTTTAGTAAAGAAGTGGTGCTTAATTTCATCCAAGTACGGTTTGATCAATTGCATAGAATGATCCGACCTTAACTTTTTTGCAACCGCCAGTAATTCAGGTAATTCGAGTACTTCTAAATTGGGAAGTTGTATGCGTTCTGTTTTCGCGCTCGCTTCCTCGTCTTCTTCCTCTGAATTCGCCTCGGACTCGTCGTGATCTTCCTCTTCGTCTTCTTCAATTTCTCCGACGACTACATCGTGTGCACCTTCGTTCGCTTTTTCGGCTGGGATCGAGTCCTTACCGACGGCTTCTTCCTCAGCGACTTTAGTCTCTGGTTCTTTTGACGGTGTTTTTTCCGCCTCTTCCTCGGGCTCAGAAATAGCGCTTTCGGCTACCTTTTTTTCTGTCTTTTGCTCCGCGGCCACTTGCTCGGGTGCGTCAAGTTCGTTTTTTGACTCGTTAGACGGCTCTACAGCCTCTGAACTTTCAGAAATTCCTGTTCCTTTATTGAGCTCTGAACCCTTTTGATCAGAGTCTTCGTTTTGATCAGTAGGTTCAAGCACCTCATTCTCTTTTGTGGGTTCTCCCGAATCTGAAGCTTCCTGCTCCTCCTTTTTCGGCGCTTCATTCGAATGATTTTCATTCGTTGAATTGTCTTTTTCTTCTACCTTATTTCCGTTCTCTTCAATCATGCCTTCAGTTTCTGTAAAAGCCCTGTGATTAGGGCAAAGGATTGCAAATTTAACGAAACTATTGGTACCATTGACGCCAGAAATCCCAGGCTAATTCGGCCTGTCGAATGAGCATTTCATTACCGTTTTGAACGTAAGCACCTCTTAATGAACACATCCGCATGGCCCGACTCAAATCAGCTCCGTAATTAAGGTCAAAATAGTAATGTTCATCATCAATTTCTTCGAAGGGAATTGGGGGGTAATCATCCAGGAAATTTGGTCCACCCAGAGGCGTTGTATTGATGATTAGTGCGTAGTCCTTTAATTGGCCCTTTAAATCCTTATAGCCAATGTATTCTGCTTTTTGTTGACGAGAAACTTTAGCAAAATCAACTCCAATCGATTTCAGGGCAAAGGCAATTGCCGCCGAAGACCCGCCGGTACCCAAGATGAGTGCGGGTTTTCCTGTTCCTAGCACCTGCTCTTGATCTAGAGCTCCTAGAAAACCATTCCAATCCGTATTTTCCGCCCGAAGGACGTTCGATTCGCGATCGTATACAATTGTATTAACCGCTCGGATTTCCTTTGCCGCGTTACTGACCCATTGGGCCTCTACGGCCCGAAAGGCATTCTGCTTATACGGGATAGTGACATTCACACCAATTAAATCGGGCTGTTTATGCCACCAAGCGTTTAAGTCTTCGGGGAAAGAAGGAAGGTCAAATAGGTCATAACTCCAGTGCTGTATGCCTTCACGAAACCACTTTTCATTAAAAAATGAAGGTGAAAAGCTGTGTTTTATACCATTGCCAATGAGTCCAACTCTATTCACGATTCTTTTCGTTTCGCAGAAAATTCCAATCCAAAAATAAGCGCGAGTCCGACCAGCATTACTAGAATGGCGATCCAAGTTGAAGCGTCGGAAAGGCCCGGCCAATAGCGCTTGTAGAGGAGAACGATTTCCTCACCGCGATCGTTTATAGCCGATTTTACCGGCTTTTGCCAAGGCCAAATGATCAATGTAGAGCCCAGAACAAATCCCGTAAGAGTGGCCATCGTTTCGTCACGTCTCTTTTCTAGAATATAGGCCAGAAGATTCGAAAGACCGATTAGCCCCAGAACGCTTCCTAAAATAAAAAGGGACAGGAGCGGGATGTCCAAATCTGTGACGGCATTAATCAGGAGTAATTCGTAATTACCCATGAGTATCAGTAGAAAAGAGCCCGAAATACCTGGGAGTGTCATTCCGCTGATGCTCACGGCTCCGCAAATTAAAACATACCACCAAGCTCTGTTTTCGAGGGCAGGCGGTAAGAAAGCGAAGGAAACACTGATTATTAAACCGAGTACGAGCCAGAATTTGGTGGTTCTATTCCAGAATTCAACGTTGCGACCTATGAAATATACAGATCCCAAAATGAGTCCGAAAAAAAGAGACCAAATGAAAATGGGATATTCTCTAAAAAGGAATTCGAATAGTTGAGCAATGAGTACTACGGAAAGTATGATCCCAAGCATCATAGCTAATAAAAACCGCCCGTTTACGTAATTGTTAAATTCGGCGAACTCACCTTTGAATAAAAGCTTTAGCGCTTTTAAGTTGACTCTCTTTAAGCTGTGAATAAACTCCTCGTAAATGCCTACTACCAAAGCGATTGTGCCTCCAGAAACTCCAGGTATAATATTACCTGTGCCCATTAGGGTTGCTTTGATGACAAGCATGTAAAACGGATCTGACGTCCTCATTGAGTTTACGGTTTCCGGGTGGAAAGCCGTTCAAGGTAGTAAATCAAGGCGAACCCAAAGAGTGCTAGAAGCGTGGCATATAGAACAAAAGGTTGGCCTTCAAATGCATTCGGAAGAACGTTCTCTTCCAAGAACGGAACGCTTTCTCCGTGACGATCAAGACGATATTCTAATACCGTTTTCCAGGGCCAAACTTTGTTTAATGAACCGATCATGAATCCTGTAAGTAGCGCTACGGTGAGATCGTGGTATTTGGCGAACATCCAACTCAAGAGACGAGAGAAACTCAATAGTCCGATCGCACACCCGGCAAGGAAGACCGCGAGAACATCCGCCCGAAGGGCGCTAATGCTATCGAGAATAAATCGGTACTGACCGAGAAGCAGCAAGATAAAGCTTCCGCTTATTCCCGGTAAAATCATTGCGCAAATGGCCAATGCGCCGGATAAGAAAACAAACCACAGCGCCGTTGGCGTCGTGGCGGGTGTAGCAATGGTGATGTAGAAAGCGATGATCGCACCTAGAATTAGAGCGACGAAACTACCTACGGACCATTTTTTTATTTTTCGCCCAACCAGTAATGCGGAGGCCAAAATGAGGCCAAAGAAAAACGACCAGAGTAAGACCGGGTGATTTTCGAGGAGATAGGTGAGGAGTTTGGCAAGACTGAGCACGCTGATCGCGATTCCCGCAAAAACAGCGGCTAAAAAAGATCCATTTACAGCCGTCCAGAACTCCTTGATTTTGAAGCTGAGTAAAAGCTTGAGAGCATTTAAGTCGATGGACTTCAGGGTGTCGATAAGCTCTTCATAAATCCCGGAGATAAAAGCGATGGTTCCTCCTGAAACGCCGGGAACAACATCCGCCGCACCCATTCCCATACCTTTTAGAACAAGTAGGGCATATTCTTTATTCGCACGCATATTAAGCCATTAATTGAGCGATGGCTTCATAACCACCCGTGACAGAGAAAACATTTTCTAAGCCCTTTTCTCTATGGAGCATATAGGCCATTGCACTGCTGCGTTTACTCGATTGGCAGTAAATTATTACGGGGCAGTCCTTTGGAAAGCTTTGTGAAGCTTCCAAAACATTATCCATAGGCATGTGATGGGCAGGTAGATGGCCGTCTTCATATTCATAATCCTCCCGAATATCGACCAGATATACCTTTTCTTTCCGCTCTATAATCTCGAGCAGTCTACTGGGTTCAATCTCCTTAATCATTTCTCAGCTTTGATACTTTTCTAGCAATATTTTCACTTGTTCGTGTTCCGCTAACAAAGGAAAGTGTTTTAGGAAATCGGAACGAATGTCGCTGTTCAAAGTTAAAGCATTTTCGAGGAATCCTGCGGCCTCATCAACAGAGCCTATTAAGTACAGATAACCCGCGTACGTGTAGTTCAAGGCCGGGTCTTCGGGATTCAAGTCAATTCCTTTGGAGAGGACTTTCATGGCGTTATCGTATTCTTCCATTTCAATAAGAAGATCCGAGAGGTTGATCCAAACCCGTGCTTCTATATGCCCCAGTTCAATCAGTTTTTGAAAATTCTCTTTCGATTCACCGAGAAAGCCCATTTTTCGGTTCGAAGTTCCGCAAATGAACTGATAGTCTGTATTCGTTGGGGACAACTCTGTGGCTTTCCTGATAAAATAAATACCCTCCGAAAGTTTGCCTATTTCGTCAAGCAATAGTCCGCGTTCCATCCAAGCCTCATCTAAATTTGGATCTTCGTGGGTTGCCTTGATGCTGTAGACCAATGCTGCCCGCGGATTATTCATGCGCTTGTACGCATTGGAAATCCTCAGGTAAGCCAAACCCGACGGAGAGTCGAGTTCAATTAACTCTTTGTAAACGGAAATGGCATCCTCGTACTTTTCTAAATCCTCGAGAATTGAGGCCTTCTCGTGATAAGCCGCTGCAAATTCATCGTCGATAACAATGGCGTAGTCAACCGCGTCTAACGCTTCCTCGAGTTTGCTGACATTGTGGTAGCTCACACTGAGTTGATACCACCCAATTTCTGAATATGGATTGCGATCTAAAAAATCGGTGAAAAACGATATGGAGTCTTCATTGCCATCTGTTAGATCAAAGCAATAGGCAATATTATACAGGGCCAATTCGTCTTCGCCATCTTGTTCCAGGGCGAGCTTATAAAAGTGAATCGCTTTTTCGTACTTCTTTAAGTTTTGATATTCATTTCCAATCAGCATGAATACATCCGCTGGCCCATCTTCCGAAATTTCAATAGCCTTTTCAAACATTTGAATTGCCTGATGACTGAGACCTTTTTTTGAAAAAATCATTCCTCTTGAAATGAAGAGTTCTTCGTTGTATGGGTCCAAGCCTTCGGCTCGATTTAATTCAAGTAACGCTTCATCCGTTCTATTGTACGCCGCAAGGAGTTGAGCCCTTTTTAGTGGGAGATTCACAGCGTTTGGATGCTGCTGTATGCCGTAACGTGTGGTCAGGAGGGCTTTTTTCATGCTGCCCGTCATCATGTAATGATCGGCAAGCGCCTCAAATTCATGCACATCAAAGAAGAGCACTGAATTATCCTTCAACATCTGTTCAAAACGTTCGATCAACTCCTCCGTTGCCTCGTGTTCTTCGTAATCCATAAATTCCGCCGGTTACTCGTTTTCTCGAAAATACCGAGAATAGCGCGCAAATTTCGCACTAATTATCCAAAGTTTTTAACAACACTCTATTGAAAAGCGAAGTCATCTTCTATCTTTGCTCATCAAACACTATTCCATGTCATTAATAAAATCGATTTCGGGAATCCGGGGTACTATAGGCGGACAAGTTGGCGAGAATTTAACGCCGTTAGATGCTGTTAAGTTTGCTTCGGCCTATGCGACACGTTTAAAGCGCCATTCTGACAGAAAACGACCCATTGTTGTGGTTGGTCGCGATGGGCGAATCTCCGGACCGCTTGTTCAGTCATTAGTTGTGTCTAGTCTGCAATCTGTGGGGATCGACGTGATTGATGTTGGACTCAGTACTACTCCGACCGTAGAGGTCGCCGTTCCTTTAGAAGGAGCAGACGGGGGAATCATATTAACCGCAAGTCACAATCCAATTGAATGGAACGCCTTAAAACTATTAAATGAAGCGGGTGAATTCTTAGACGCTCAAGCCGGCGCTGAAGTGCTTGCGCTTGCCGAAGCGGAAGACTTTGATTTCGTTCCTGTTCTCGAGTTGGGAACGATTACGATTAAAGACGAGTATATCGACCGCCATATTGAACGGGTTTTGAAGCTTGAGGGAGTAGATGTTGAGGCAATTCGCAAAGCGAATTTCTCCGTAGCGATTGATGGAGTAAATTCTTCGGGCGGTATTGCTATTCCGCGATTACTGGATGCACTTGGGGTAGAAAGAATTACGGCTCTTTTTTGCGAGCCGACGGGTCATTTCCCGCACAACCCCGAGCCACTCGCCGAGCATTTAACTGATTTATCTGCAGCCGTAGTGGAAGAAGGCTGCGATCTAGGTATCGTTGTTGATCCAGACGTTGATCGACTGGCATTTGTTTCCGAAGACGGCTCCATGTTTGGCGAGGAGTACACCTTAGTTGCCGTCGCAGATTACTTCTTGAGCTTCCGCAATGGAAACACCGTGAGTAATATGTCCTCTTCACGAGCTTTAAGAGATGTTACTGAAAGAAGAGGCGGAAGCTATGTTGCCAGTGCCGTGGGTGAAGTGAACGTAGTAAAGGCAATGAAAGATACCAAGGCAGTTATTGGAGGAGAAGGGAATGGGGGAATTATATTACCCGATTTACATTACGGTCGCGATGCGCTCGTGGGTGTCGCACTCTTTTTAAGTCATTTGGCAAAATTTGGTGGCAAAATGACCGAACTCAAGGCGACGTATCCGAGCTATTATATGAGTAAGCAAAAGATTCAATTGACACCGGGATTGGATGTTGATGGATTATTGGAACAGATGACCGTGAACTATCAAGACGAAAATCCTACAACGATTGACGGAGTAAAGATTGATTTTGATCAAGAGTGGGTACATTTGCGGAAATCGAATACAGAACCGATCATTCGTGTGTATTCGGAAAGTACCACACAAGAAAAAGCAGACCAACTCGCGGACCGATTTCGCGACGAAGTCCTATCCTTAACAAAATAAGTGATGAAAGTATACCTGGATAATGCGGCAACTACGGCGATGGCTCCTGAAGTAGTCGAAGCAATGGTACCCGTAATGAGCGATTTGTACGGAAACCCTAGTAGCACACATCATAAAGGTCGCGAAACTCGCTCGCATCTAGAGATGGCGCGAAAAAAGATTGCCAAACATCTGAATTGCTCTCCCATGGAGTTGTTCTTTACTTCAGGCGGTACGGAGGCGGATAATATGGCCATTCAATGCTCGGTACGTGACCACGGCGTGCGAAGAATTATTACCTCCGCCTTAGAGCACCACGCTGTTTTGCACACTGTTGATCATCTCGGAGAAGCAGGGGCTGTTTCGGTAGAACATGTTCGAATTGATGAAAAAGGGCATGTAGATCTCGGTCATTTGGAAGCGTTGCTCAAGGAAGAGGCACCCAAGACGCTCGTTACTCTGATGCACGCCAATAACGAAATAGGCAACTTACTACCGTTGTTTGAAGTGGGGGAGTTGTGCCGTGCGCACAACGCGTTGTTTCATTCCGATACGGTTCAGTCTATGGCTCATTATCGATTCGATTTGGCGAATACTCCGGTAGACTTTATCACCTGTGCTGCTCACAAATTTCACGGCCCTAAGGGCACCGGCTTCCTTTACATTCGTAAAGGGTTGGCCCAAGAGCCTTTTATTTACGGAGGCGCCCAGGAGCGCAATATGCGCGGCGGAACAGAGAATGTATACGGAATTGTAGGCCTAGCGAAAGCAATGGAATTGGCGTACGAAGACATCGAAGGTCATCGAGCCCATGTAGAGTCTTTGAAAAGGCGTATGATCGACGGCCTAACGGCCGGAATTGAAGGAGTGCGTTTTAATGGCGACAGTGCAAATTTGGACAGGAGTTTATATACGGTTTTAAATGTTTGCTTGCCCGAAAATGAAGCGAGTAGCATGCTCTTATTCAATTTAGATATTCTCGGTATTTGCGTTTCAGGTGGAAGTGCTTGCAGTTCGGGAAGTAATGTCGGCTCCCATGTCCTGAGCGCTATCGGAAGTGATCCAAAAAGACCTGCGGTACGATTTAGCTTTAGTCGCTACACCACTGAAGAAGAAGTAGATTACGCGCTCAATGAGTTGATTCGCTTATATCAAGACTAATTTACTTGTTTGAATCAACCGTTTCTTTTCCTTCTGAATTAAAACCAAAAAGCTTTTTTTCCTTGATAATGTTATCCACATAAGGCGGAATTAAGCGTTCCCAGCCTTCTTCATTTTCACGGATCATGCGCAAGACTTCTGGAGAGAAAATCTCGAGAATTTCAGGATCGAAATGTTCAATATCTTCGATTCGGCGATTGTAAAGTAAGTACTGATAAAGAGGTTTTAACCTGGGATGAACTTTCAGGTTCTTAGAATTTAACAAAGGCTCGTCCCTCTTGGGTTGATAGGGGTATAAGAATACTTTTAAATCGCGGTTAAAGAGCTTCCCGAAAGCTTCCATAATACCCCCGCTTAAATCGCGGTAATAAGACTCATCGAAGATTTCAAGCAAATTATTCACACCCATTATAAGACCCATCCGCGCTTTAGTAAAGCGTGAAAAATACTCTACCAGCTTGTAGTATTCCTGATAGTTTGAGATGAGAACGGTCTGACCTAAACTACAGAGGATATCTGCTCTGTCAATAAAGTCTTGTTCATCCAGTGAACCATCCATGCTCAAATTGTGCAAGGTAATTTCGAAAAGGACCTGAAGCTTTTCTTTTTGAACGCGCTTCGTTTTAACAAACAGCTTGTAGCCATTTTTAATCATATCAATATTCACCTTGGTAACCGGTCTAAAGCTACCGCGAAGGGTGAGAATATTCTTTTTATAAAGGAGATCAGAAGGCTGTATGTTTTTCCCATCCGGCCCAAAAATTACGGCATCTGTCATGCCGTTCTTTACCAATTGAAGGCTCATCAATCGATTATCCACTTTGTCAAACATCGGACCTAAGAAATTGATCATGTCAATCTCAATTTGCTCACGACTTAAATTGTCATAAAGCGAGAGCAATAACTTTTTTGGGTCTCGAAAGAAGAAGTAAGCGCCGTAAATAAGGTTTACACCCAAGACCCCAATACTTTCTTGCTGTTGACGAGCATTGTTTTCATGGAGTCGAATATGGACCACGATTTCAGAGGGCTCCGTATTGGGCTCTACTTGATATCGAATTCCTAGCCAGCCATGGCCCTTAAACGTCTTGGCGAAGTTGATGGTGGCCAGGGTATCTGAAAATGCAAAAAAGCGTTTTGTAGGAAACTTCCTTCGATCAAGGCGTTCCACCATGAGGCCATATTCTTGCTTCAGCATCTGACGAAGGCGCGGTTCGGTTACATAGCGACCGTCGGTTCCTTTTCCGTAAATAGCATCTGAGAAATCTTTATCATAGGCGCTCATCGCCTTAGCTATGGTACCGGAAGCTCCACCCGCTCTAAAGAAATGGCGCACTGTTTCTTGACCTGCCCCAATTTCGGCAAACGTACCATATATGTCGGAGTCCAAGTTGATTTGCAGTGCTTTCTGCTTGGTCGGGAGAATAATACGATCCATAGTGTACGAGTACGTTGAAGCAAAGGTAACAGCTAACAGGTATAAATCATAAATTACACCCATGAAAATAACGTTCCTCGGTACAGGCACTTCTCAAGGGGTTCCAATGATTGGTTGTAATTGTAAAGTTTGCGAATCTAAGGACCCAAAGGATCAACGCTTAAGGTCGTCCATTTATGTTGAATGGGATCACTTTTCATTGGTTGTGGATACCGGGCCGGATTTCCGTCAGCAAATGCTTCGTGAGGGCATAAAGAGCTTGGATGCTGTTTTATTTACCCACGAGCATACGGATCATGTAGCCGGATTGGATGATATCCGCGCTTTCAATTATTTCCAAAAGAAGCCGATGGATTTATTTGCTTCGGATCATACCGCGGCGGATTTAAAAACGCGATTCGGATACGCCTTTGGCGACTATCCTGGGGCCCCAAGTATTCGCCTGCACGAAATTCACGGCGGTGCTTTCGAATTAGGAGGAAATAGAGTTCAACCAATATCGGTCATGCACAGAGATCTTCAAGTATATGGATTTCGGTTCGGAGATTTCACCTATATCACAGACGCAAATTTTATCTCGCCGGAGGCGGAAAAATTAATACGAGGGAGTCACACGATTGTTTTAAACGCCTTGCGGCGTGAAAAGCACTACAGCCATTTCAATCTGGAAGAGGCCGTCGAATGGATCGAAAGGCTCAATCCACAAAAGGGCTATTTCACTCATGTGAGTCATCAGTTGGGACTAACGGAGGAAATTAACCAAGAGCTTCCCGATACAATCGAATTGGCTTATGACGGACTCAGCATATCTTTTTGAAATTGGCCAACCCAATTGCAAATCGCGTCGTATTAAACAATAAGAGCGCATATTCCGTTGATTGTCACGTCAATGACCTTTATTTTACGAGAGTTGCGTACTTTCGAATGCTAACCCAAACTAAAAATCGATGAGAAAAACGATCCTCAGCTTAATTGTATTATGTTTTTTACTGCCCGTTGGACTTATGGCGGAAGGGCATGATCACAATGATGAATACCGTGTAACCTACTTCCATCCCCAAGAGGAAGTGATGCAGTATCATATTCAATCCAGTTTGCGCGCCCAGACGCCCTGGCAATCTTTTCTGCAAAGCTATCCTTCATGGAAAGTGCTTTTTAATGAGCGCACAGGGATGCCGCATAGAGCATTTGGTTCTCCGATCGCAGTATCTGGACCCACCCCGGAAGCAATGGCATTATCTTTTTTTGAGAACAATCTAGAAGGGTATAACGTACCTCTAGAAGAGCTTAAGTTTGTATCAGTAATCGAAAGCAATGCTTACTACCGTGTTTTATTTCATCAAGAACACGACGGATTTTTTGTGAAGGATGCACGGGCTGATTTCAAAATCACCAAAGAAGGGTCGCTGGTGCTATTTGGATTGGAGATACACAATAATATCGAACTCAGCACGGATCCTGAATTGACTGAATCCGCATTGGTCAATGCTGCTATAAATGGAATGAGTCATGTTCAAGACACAGAAATCAAAGGATACGCCATTCTACCTATGCCAGCTGGTGGTAAATATGAGTACAGAAAAATTCTCGAATTAGATATCCTCACGGAAGAAGAAGGAGTCCCTGGAAGATTCCAAACGTACGTTGATGCCATCGACGGTACCGTTCTCTTTCGAGTGAATAGAATTCACACTGCGAGTGCTACGGGAATAATTAATGTTCGTTCTGATGTTCGCACTGGGCGCGTTTTTGAACCAGAAACGGATAATCCATTACCGAGATTGGATGCTATTATTGACGGATTAGCGCGTACTACCGATGCAGACGGGGATATTGATTTCAGCATCACATCACCAGTATCAGCAACTTTTTTCCTCAAAGGAGATTGGGTTGACGTTCGTGACAACGGGGTAACCCCAAGTTATGTGACTACCTTAGATAGTCTAACCGATACAGTAAATCTTACATCAGCCTTTAGTGTTGAGGGAAGATCCGCGTATTTCCATACAGACCTTATTCACAACCACATGAAGGGTTACCTACCCAATTTTGGGGGACTAGACATTCCGTTAACGTGCAATATTGAAATCACTCCGCATCAGTGTAATGCTTTTTATGATGGATCTTCCATTAATTTTTATACAGCTGGCGCCGGATGTTATTCGTTAGCTCAGCTTAAAGATGTGGTATACCATGAGTACGGGCACGGAATAAATGGACGTTATTATTCATCTCAAGGTCTCTTTGGAATGGGAAGCGGAGGAATGAATGAAGGATATGCAGATGTATGGGCGTTTACGATCACGGAAGATGCAATTTTAGCTCAAGGAAATGATCCAAACGACACATCGTCGGTTATTCGGAGATATGACCAAGGGCCAAAAATTTACCCACAAGATCTAATTGGTCAAGTGCATAATGACGGTGAAATTATTGCCGGTAGCGTATGGGATACTTATTTATATTCCGGTTTATCTATGGATTCGCTTACAGCTATTTGGTCTCAAGCCTTTATTGAGGCTGCTGACGGAATTGACGGTACCGAAGGAACCATCTATAGAGATGTGCTCATCGACATGCTTTTTGCCGATGATGTGCCCGCAAATGGTGGGGATAATGATATCACGAATGGTACGCCTAACAGTTCAGCTATTTTAGAAGGATTTAATGATCATGGAATTTCTTTACTCGGCATCTCGGATTTGACGCACGTGCCTGTTGAGACGGCTGCGATCAATACAGATATTACCTTGAGCGCAGATGTTAACGTTGAATATGCTTCCTATTTTGGTCAAGTAACAGCACATTATCAAGTGAATGGAACTGGGCCTTGGATGACCACACCTTTGGTTCTTACTTCGGGAATAACCTATGAAGGTCAAATTCCCGCGCAACCATCTGGTACTATTCTATCCTATTACGTAACGCTTGATGACGTTAATGGACTCGAAGCAATTTCTCAACCTTTCCGGGTGGATGAAATCGATCCAGTGGACCGGAATCTGCCTTACTTCGTGATGGTAGGATTTAACCAGTTGGCCATCGAAGATTTTGATACCCAACAAGGTAATTGGTTGGAAGGACTTCCCGGAGACCAAGCCACAACGGGGCAATGGATTATTGATGTCCCAACACCTAGTTATTCTGGCAATGGAACGGAAGTGCAAACGGGTTCGCAGCACACTCCAGGAGGAATTGCCTGCGCGGTCACTGGTAATGCCCCATCACCTAATGATGGAATTGGTGTCAATGACATCGATGGCGGGCAAACCACACTTCAAACACCCGATTTCGATTTATCCAATTATACGGACCCGGCAATTTCTTATTATCGTTGGTATACTAATTCGGCCGGTGCAACACCAGGTCAAGATTTTTGGGAAGTGTATATTTCAAATGACGGCTCTACTTGGGTTCAAATAGAAGATTCACGTACAACAGATGCAAGTTGGAGAAGAAACGTAGTCCGCGTTTCAGATTATGTCACCCCTACAGCCACGGTGAGTATCCAGTTCATAGCATCTGATTATGATCCGGGTAGTCTCGTAGAGGCCGCGGTAGATGACCTTGAAATTTGGGACCTCAGTGGAGTTGGTATTGAAGAGGAGCAATTTGCTTCGTTGAATTTATATCCCAACCCAGTTTCGGATGTACTGACTATCGACTTCGAATTACAAACGATTGCAAACGTTTCTTATCAAGTGATCGACTTAACCGGTCGAGTGGTAATAAGTAATGCAGGTTCGGAAATGAGCACTGGATCGCAGTCAATTGTTGTCAAAACAGATCAGTTGGCCGCTGGAGCTTATCAGTTTGTTATCCAAATGGATGGGGCATCAACAACTAAATCGTTCGTGAAGAATTGATTTAAAAGAATACGGAATGCTTCCCGCGAAGCACGCCAATCGACTTACCTTGAAACTCCCTGCCGAAAAGCGGGGAGTTTTTTGATTTTGAGGCTGCATCTTGTTCAGTCCAAGTCCACTTTAAGTTTGGATCGAATAAAGTGAAATTCACCTCTTGATCCATATCGATTACAGGTGCTTCTAGTCCCATAGCTTGTCTTGGCTGTATCGCCATGAAGCGCACAACTTCTTCCGAAGAAAAAATGGATTGGAGAAGGGGATAAGCAGTCTCGAGGCCCAGCATTCCAAAGGAGGCTAAATCAAATTCACATTTCTTAGACTCGATGTCCTGAGGTTTATGATCGGTGGATACGGCGTCTATAACGCCTGATTTAAGCCCTTTTACGAGGGCTTTCCGGTCCTCATCTTCCCGCAAGGGAGGTAGGATTTTCCAACGTGTATCGTAGTCTTTGAGCTCGCTGTCACTAAACAAAAGATGTGCGATGCTAACATCCGCAGTAATATTTAATCCTTTTGCCTTCGCCGCTTTAATGAGTTCAACACCATTTTTCGTACTGACGGTACGTATATGAAGTTTTCCACCCGTGTATTCAGCGAGCTTGAGATCGCGTTCAATGACCAATTCTTCGGCCATCTTCGGCATTCCTTTTAACCCGAGGTAGGTGCTTTGAACTCCTTCATTCATTACCCCTTTGCCGCAAATATTTGGTTCGTGCGGAAAACTAATGACCGTTCCGTCAAAATCACGTGTATATAAAAGCCCCAGTTTGATTATATTTGGGTTGGTCACAGCATTTGTGTCGTCTGAGAAGGCGAGTGCACCTGTTTGATGCATATCGAAAAGCTCGGCTAAATTCTCACCTTTGGCTCCGACCGTTAGGGCGCCTTTGGGAATCAATTCGACAACCGTTTGTTCACTTCGTCGAGTAAAGTATTCAATACTGGCCTTGTTATCCGCGACCGGTTGTGTTAGAGGACTTAGTAAAACTCCGGTAAAACCACCGCGTGCAGCGGCCTCTGCGCCTGTGCTTAAGTCTTCTCGCCACTCCTCTCCAGGTTCAGCGAAATCGGCGTTCAAATCGAACCAACCGGGTGAAAGGGATAGTCCTTTGCAGTCCCGTTCGGTAAATCCTTTTTGAAGCGCAATTTCCTTCGCAATTCCAGTGACTTTTCCATTGGAAAGTTCAATATCCACAACATTCCCATTCCAGGGAGATTGAGGGTCTACAATGAGTACAGAGCGCAACAATAATTTCATCACTTCCAGAATTTAAGGAGCAGAACTTCTATAAGAACGAAGAGCAAAGTTAATAGAATCGCTATTTTCCAAAGGCTTCCGCCATTCGTTTCTTTTTGAATGAGTCCTGCCAGTTGACTTTTTTCACCCTCGTAATCGCTCTTAGCATTCTCGGGCCAAGTTGAAATTGCCGCCAATAATTCACTCCGACTCCAAACACTCGGGTCGCTTTCTCTTCGATCATAATTAAACGCGAGTAGGGCGCAGGTGCTGTCCATTCTGTTGAGTTGGAAAATTCCGGCTTGTTCAACTAAGTCAAAGGTTTCGACCCATAATTCACTTTGCTGTTGTCTTTGTGGTGGAATAAAAGAGCTGTTTTCACCAGTAAGCATATAGGGCACATCACTCGTTGATTGAGCGTCAATAATGCCTTTTAATTCAATGAGTTCGTTTCTTCCAATTTGTTGATAAAGAGGGGCTTGGGGAATACTCAAATAAGCCATATTGTAAAGCGTAGGTGGAAATAGCGCGTGTCGCGCGAAATTCCCAGAAGCGTTCTCTAGGTCGGTAACGAACACGTATATCTGTCCACTTTCATTCGGAACACGGTATAAAAAGGGAAGTCCGTTTTCCATTTCCATGAGGGTTTCCGCCTGCGGCTGGATCGATACCGGTCGAAACTTATAGACGGTTGGAAAGTCCATTCGCTCCGGTTGCGCTTCAAAAACATCTGTAAATAAGGGATGACGGTATTCAATTGAGCTGAGGCGCAGGGTATCCGACATGGCCGGACCTATTCCCAGAGCGCCCAAGGCCAATGTGTTGTTGGTATTAGGACCAGCAAATACGGTCATGGTACCGCCCGCTTGAGTGAACCGATTTAGCTCCGTGGCCAAACCAGAAGGAATTTCTTTTGGGTTGTTCAGAATCACCAGGTCGTAACTGTTTAAAGCGCCGTAATCGATAGATTTTATTTGAACTCGATCGTATTCGAATTCGGACCGTTGAAAGAGTTGTGTGAGTGGGCTAGCTGAATAAACGTCTTCATGAATCTCCAATACCCGAACGAACGCACGTATTTGATACTGGAAAAAGAACTGATCGTCGAACGTGATCGGGTAGTCTTCCAGGGTAATTTCACCTTTGTAAAGTCCGGCCCCACCGTTCAAATAGCTCAGGGTGATCATTTTTCGTTCACCGGGTTCGATAGAAAAATTAGTGATTGCTTTTTGGGTACCGTTGACGTTGAGTCGAAGCGGAATGTCAGAGCGCTCTTCATTTCCTAAAAAGCGCACCCAAACGTTCATGTTTTCCGTTTGATCTGCTTGTCGAACGGGTCGCTCAAAGGCAATGCTGTCGATGTATAAATTCTGCTCAATTTGCGGGGTAAACCGAACCCATTGAACTGGAAATGCGGAGTCGGGTTGCCAAGCTGAAAAGTCCGAAGAGCTCTGTTGGAAATCACTAAACCAAAACGGTGTAAACCGGCCTTCTTCCTCGCGGTTCGAGCGCATATCAATTTGTCGATTGTACACTTGCTGCAACGAGCGAACCGATGGACTTAAAACAATTTGTTCCATTTCGTTCACAACGCTTTCTTGCGATAGCCATCGTTGGTGTTTCCCTTCGAAATCATTGGTAACCAATTGAAAACGATCTGAACTGCGGTAACTTTCCACTAATTCAATAGCTCGCTGTTTCGCCACATCAAAAAGTCGACCTTCAGAGCTTTGTCCGTCCATGCTGAACGAATTGTCAAGGTAAATACTGACAAAGTTCTTCTGGGCTGTGCCTTGGGCCTCATCGGCCCGATAGGGCCCTGCAAAAGCGAAAACTAAAAAGGCAATAGCCAACAGTCTGCTGAGAAGAACGAGATAGTGCTTTAATTGAGATTGCCGTTTGGTTTGTTCTTGAAGTTCTTTTAAAAATCGAACGTTCGTGAAATAAACCGTTTTAAACCTTCTGAAGTTAAATAGATGGATGAGCACGGGGATGGCCAGTGCGAAAAGAGCGTAAAGAAACTCAGGGTGGGCAAATTTCATTGAGGGCAAAGGTAATTAAAGCCCTTCGAATACACCTAAACCAAATAGGGCGAAATCGTATTTCACTGGATCGTTGGAATCAAAGGCGCGCAGGGCGTTATCGAGTTGTTCAACGCTTTTCCAATCGTTTTGATTGCGTTGTAGTAGGCCTAATTTTCGTGCAACATTGGCTGTGTGAACGTCGAGCGGGCAACTCAATTGACTTGTTTTGATGGTCGTCCATAGGCCAAAATCTACACCGCCATTATTGGGCCGAACCATCCAACGCAAAAACATATTCAAGCGTTTTGCTGCCGATCCTTTATAGGGATCACTCACGTGTTTATAGGTTCTACTGGGTGGCTCGAATTGAAAAAAAGATTCGTGAAATCGGTGGATTCCGTGATATAAATTCTTGTCGTTTTTAGCAAAGAAGAGAGGCTCAAGCGATTCTTGCTCAACATAAATTCGCTTGAGCGCCTTCAAGAAGTATTGAAGGTCTTCGAACTGGAATGTTCGGTGGCACCACGATTGAAATGGTTTTAAGTCAGATTCAGAATAATGGGTAACGAAGTCATTTGGAGCATAATCCATCAACGACATCAGGGTATCGGCATTCTTTATGATCATAATGCGTTTCCCCCATGAAATGGTCGCCGTTAAAAACGCGGAGATTTCTATGTCTTTTGGCTCTGTGAATCGATGAGGAATAGAAATAGGGTCGCTGTCGAGAAAGCTTGAACCGTGGTATTGTTCGAATTTTTCGTCTAGAAAAGACTTAAGTTCATGATGCTCCATTGGAAACAGATCGATCGATTTTACCGTCTTTCATGAAGAGCGTACGGTCCGCCATTTGTGCGAGGTCATCGTTATGTGTTACGATGACAAAGGTTTGGTCGAATTCCGAACGAAGCTGAAAAAAGAGTTCGTGTAATTCTTTTGCGTTCTGACTGTCTAGGTTCCCCGAAGGTTCGTCTGCAAACACAACACTCGGTTTATTCATTAATGCGCGGGCCACCGCAACGCGTTGTTGTTCCCCTCCAGACAGCTCTGAGGGTTTGTGAGTGGTTCGGTCGCCAAGTCCTAAAAAGCCCAATAATTCATCGGCCCGTTTTAGGGCCTTGGATTTCGGAGTACCCATTATAAACGCGGGCATACAGACATTTTCCAAAGCGTTGAATTCCGGTAGCAAATGATGAAATTGGAATATAAATCCAATGTGCTCGTTTCTAAAATCGCTCAACCCTTTCGGTGTAAGGTAATCTATGGCGGTTCCATTAATTTCAATGGATCCTGAATTCGGCCGATCCAAGGTCCCCAATAATTGTAGGAGCGTAGTTTTACCAGCGCCACTCGCTCCTACAATGCTCACCACCTCTGAAGAGGCTACTTCAAGAGAGACATTGTTTAATACGGTTAAATCGTCGTACTGCTTAATTAGATGCGTTGCGCGGATCATTTTTTATGATGATGTTTTCGGAGCGAATTATAATCGAGCCAATAGATAACACGCAAACTAAGATTATTTTGCTGAGGTCGGGAAAATAATGAGTTCAAGTTTTCCCCAAAATCGAGATCCGGATCTGAATTTGCAGCGGTTATGGCTTGCCTGTAGAGGAATGTCATTTGACTACCTGGGGCAAACCACCAAGTAAAAGTGAGATCAATATTCCAAGCGTTGAAATTTACATCGTAGTTTTCAGAATAGTCGCCCAACCACACTAAGGACCCATCTTCTTGAAGAACGCCGTAATCATTGTAATCTGCCGTTGACCAATAGTGCCTGAAAATGAGATTTATAGACGTGTTTTCGTCAAAAACATAATCCGCTGTTAATTGATTGACCGTGGTATTTCGATCTCGTTTTCCCATAATGATATCCCCATCCTCTTCTTCATTTACCCAACCTACATTGTTGATGTTCCAGCTTTGTTCTAATCTGTATATGAAGCTTAGATGATTGTTTATCCGAACTCTGGGTGAAGCAACGATTCCATAATCATCCGATCCGAAACCACTGTAGACCGCTCTATTCAAACGGAGGTCAAAGGCGAAGGGGTTCCTGTAATCGGTACTTAACCATCCCTGAGCGTATGCTCGAGTGGGCCTAACAAGGAATCTTCCGGGAGATCTCGGTTCAAAATAATCATGTTGGTCCTGAAAATCGACTTCGAAGTTACCGCCCACCGTAAAGAAATTTAAAAAGGTAATGCGGCCGTTACCGTCCATGCCAAAATAACGGTACGCGAGCGGGTTTTGAAGCATCCCGTAAAAAATACCCGCCTCAGCTCTTATGCTATTGTACCAACTTCCCGATTCAAAAGTTTGATAGTTAAGCCCGGCGTAATGGTTTAGTTCGTTGTTCCGATTTAGAAAACCGAAATCATTGGGATCGTATTCAGCTGTAGTCATATAATGCCGAAAGAGCCATCGTAGGTTTCCTCTCCCGCGTCTGATGGAAAAATCACTTGCGAAACCAACAGAAGTGCTGTCTTCATAAAAAAGTTGGCTCGACTTCACACTTGCATCTAAAATAACCGAACTATTTTCTGTTTGATGCCGGGCGAGTAGCCCAGTTACATTTGCGTTATGAAACTCCTTACCTCGACGAAGTACGTTCGTGTTTACCAGTGTTACGTAGTTGTTGTTTCCGTACAATTGATCCAGCACAATCATGTTGTAATTGGAAAAGGGATCTGTTATTACTTGACGTTGATTCCCTGAACTGTCTTCAAGAACGGCGTAGGTATCCACACTGATCCCGTTAAAAACACCAATACCTAGGTTCTTGTCGTTTCTCCCGGATACTTTTGTAGCGTTAATAACCTGCGCTTGTCGCGGATTGGATATAACTGTTTCACCGGTGGTGTCCGCAATTTCATGGGGCTTATTTGAGTCGTACGTAAATCCTCCTACTCGGCGGGAATAGAACATATCTCCTTTTGAAAATAACTCGGTACCCTCTGTAAAAAACTGTCGGTTCTCTTGAAATCGGACTTCGAACGGACTTAAATTCAAAACCTTATTGTCAAAGCGCGCTTGCCCAAAATCAGGAATTAAGGTCATGTCGAGGGTAAAGGCATTGTTGATGCCATATTTTAAATCGAGCCCCGCATTGTAATCGGTTGAAAATTCGCCATCGTAATTATTTAAATAGCCACTTACATAGGGCATGAATGATAAGCGAACGGGGGTGTCAATGTCTTTGATTTCTTTAATTCGACCGTTCTGTTGCTCATACGTTCCGAAGGATTTGTCGATGAAGTTCCACGTGTAAGTGGTTCTTGTTCTGCGCACATACCGACCAATATTTAGCCCCCAATCGATATTGTTTTCCGGAATTCTCAGTGTATAGTAGGGTATTTTGACCTCACATGACCAACCATAATCCGTCATTTGCACTGCGCTTTGCCAAACGGCATTCCAAGCCTTGTCGTCTCCATTAATGGTCGTTCTACTGTCCATTTGAACCCCTGCAGCAGATAAGACGAAGTTGATATCATTTTGACCATCGGCGTACGGATTGATCCAAAAGGCAATCCAGTCGGTATTTTTTCCTTCACTGTCGCGTGGGCCGAGTTCGCGGAGTACGCTATCGGGTTGTGGGTCGTACATTTTCACAGCAAAGTAAAGAGCCGAATTGTCATATACTACTTGAAATTCAGTTCTAAACTCCGCCGGAGCCGAAAGCCCGTTGTTGGGTTCAAGCTCTGAAAAACCGGTAGAGATCGGCGCAAGTCGCCAAACATCGTCGTTTATACGCCCATCTATGTGCGGAATATCATCGATGCGGATTGCCTCGATGTTTTTTCGGTCTTCAATTTGAGCAAAAGTCACCGCGCCCCAAAGCAGCAAAATTGCCGATAAAATGTATTTCATTCTGCAGTGATTCCTACAGTTTTGACATTAGAAACTGATCGGTCCAAAGGTACTAAGTTCACTTAACAATGAATTAACCGAGAAATGGTTCAGTTGTTTTTTCCATAATTAACACGAAGCACGTACTTTTGCACTGCATCCATAAAAAGAATCCCAAATGAATTTACACGAATACCAAGGAAAAGACATTTTAGCTACTTACGGAGTTAATATCCAACGAGGAATTGTAGCCAGTACATCTGATGATGCTGTACAGGCAGCAAAGGATCTAACGGAGCAAACAGGTACTTCTTGGTACGTAGTGAAAGCTCAAGTACACGCAGGCGGCCGTGGAAAAGGCGGTGGAGTAAAACTAGCAAAGAGCCAGGACGAAGTGCGCGAGCATGCTTCTAACATATTAGGGATGCACCTGGTAACACCTCAAACTTCGGCAGAAGGAAAGTTGGTAAATCAAGTTTTAATAGCGGAAGACGTTTATTATCCAGGCGAATTTGACACTTCTGAAATCTATATGTCTATTCTTCTCAACAGAGAAACAGGCCGCAATATGGTGGTTTACTCTACAGAAGGTGGAATGGACATTGAGCAAGTTGCTGAAGAAACTCCTGAACTCATTTACAAAGAAGAGATTGACCCAGCATTGGGTATACAGGGTTTTCAAGCGCGCAGAATCGCTTTTAATTTAGGCTTGTCGGGAGATGCGTTTAAGAACATGGTGAAGTTTGTCACTGCTCTTTGGAATGCCTATTCGGGAATTGATGCCGCGTTGTTTGAAATCAATCCGGTACTTAAAACTTCGGATAATAAAATTTTAGCAGTCGATGCAAAGGTGACTCTAGACGAGAACTCTTTATTTCGTCACAAGGACTATGCTGCATTAAGAGACACTCGTGAGGAAGATCCTACCGAGGTAGAGGCAGGTGAGTTTGGTTTGAATTTCGTCAAGCTCGACGGGAATGTGGGATGTATGGTGAATGGTGCTGGACTTGCCATGGCGACCATGGACATCATAAAACAAGCGGGTGGTAACCCGGCTAACTTCCTCGACGTAGGTGGTACTGCCGATGCAAAACGTGTAGAGAATGCTTTCCGTATTATTTTGAAAGATGATGGGGTAGAGGCAATTCTCGTAAATATTTTCGGTGGTATTGTGCGTTGTGATCGCGTTGCACAAGGAGTCGTTGACGCCTACCAAAATATTGGTGAAATTAAAGTGCCAATCATCGTTCGATTACAAGGGACGAATGCCGAAGAGGCCAAAGAGATTATTGACAATAGCGGTTTGAAAGTTGAATCTGCCATTCTCTTGCAAGAAGCGGCCGATAAAGTGAAGGCTGTTTTAGCGTGAAACAATAGTGCAAGAGATTGCAACATGGTTTTTACCAAAAAAATAAAATCATCGCATTTTTGAAGTGTCGTCAAGATGATTGATGATTGACATAGCGCCACCTTGAAAAAGGTAGAGTTAGGCTCCTAGTAAGGAGCCTTTTCTCTTTTTATATGCTTCCCTATTTGTTGCGTTATTGATTCCGTATCTTCGAGTTAAAATTCCGGATATGATCAGATCCCTTCTTTTTGCGATACTACTTGTTCCTTGCGCTCTTTCTGCACAAAACGACACTCAAGCACCTCAATTAATTACATTGCCCGTTTCGGGGATAACCGCTACCAGCGCAATCTCTGGAGGGGACATTCTTTCCGATGGAGGTAATTTCATTTTCAATCGGGGAATCGTTTGGGACCTCGATACTGGAGCGACGATTCTAACGAATTTAGGGATGGTCGCCAGCGGTCAAGGCATCGGTCAATACTCGGGTACGATGACGAACTTAGTTCCTGAGACGCAGTATTATGTTCGGGCGTTCGCTCAAGATTTGGCCGGTGATTTTTACGGTTCTGACATTAGTTTTATCACGGCGGCGGCTTCTTTAAACGAAGCAAACAATATTTGGCTTTTTATCGGTCCCAATCCAACGAGTGATTTTGTTCAGTTGCGATGGGAGGCGAAAGATGATATTAAGAGAATAGCGCTATACGACGTCACTGGGAAGTTGATTTTCGAAGATTTTCCAGAAGGCTTAACTGAAAAGAAGTGTGATTTGAGCGGCCTAGCGGCCGGAAACTACATTTTGCGTTGGAATAACGATGAAGTTCAAGGCTCTGGTCGAATTATTAAAAGATAAGGGATTCTATAGATGAAGAAGATATTGGTTGCCAATAGAGGGGAAATTGCCCTTCGCGTTATGAGATCTGCCCGCGACATGGGCATTAAAACGGTCGCTATTTTCAGTGAGGCAGATCGCAATTCTCCTCATGTTCGTTATGCCGACGAAGCCATTTGCGTCGGGCCACCTCCGAGTAATCAAAGTTATTTGGATATGGAAAAAATCATTCAAGTGTGTAAAGACTTAAATGTGGATGGAATTCATCCTGGATACGGGTTTTTGTCGGAAAACGCCCAGTTTGCTCGACGAGTTACGGACGAGGGAATCACGCTGATTGGCCCCTCGCCAGAGGCGATGGAAGTAATGGGTGATAAGCTAGCGGCAAAAGGAGCGGTTAAAGGATACGATATACCGATGGTTCCGGGAACTGATGAGGCCATCGAGGATATAGAGGCGGCAACTCATATAGCTGAGGATATAGGCTATCCTATTCTTATCAAAGCGTCTGCTGGAGGTGGTGGAAAGGGTATGCGAATCGTCGAAAAGAGCTCCGATTTTAAAGAGCAAATGGAGCTGGCCGTATCTGAAGCTCAGAGTGCTTTTGGTGACGGATCTGTTTTCATTGAAAAGTATGTAGCGGGGCCGCGGCACATTGAAATTCAAATTATGGCAGATACCCACGGGAACGCGGTGTATTTGCACGAGCGCGAATGCTCTATTCAAAGAAGACATCAAAAGGTTGTAGAGGAGGCGCCCAGTGCTATTTTAACCCCAGAGATGCGACGTGCTATGGGAACTGCGGCTGTAAATGTCGCGAAAGCTTGTGATTATGTAGGAGCGGGAACGGTAGAATTCTTGGTTGATGAAACCCGAAATTTCTACTTTCTTGAAATGAATACGCGCTTGCAAGTGGAGCATCCGGTTACTGAAATGGTTACAGGAATCGATTTAGTTCGCGAGCAAATTAGAGTGGCACGGGGTGAGGCTTTGGGCTATACCCAAGAAGAAATTCCATTAGTGGGGCACTCCGTTGAGGTTCGAGTATATGCGGAAAACCCGCAAAATAATTTCCTTCCTGACATCGGGAGATTAGACACGTACAAGAGGCCATCGGGTCCGGGAATACGCGTTGATGATGGTTTTGAAGAAGGCATGGATGTGCCTATTTATTATGACCCAATGATCTCGAAGTTGATTACTTATGGCAAGGATAGAGGCGAGGCAATCGAACGAATGAAAAGGGCTATTGCCGATTATGAAATAGCGGGGGTAGAAACAACGTTACCTTTTGGCGCCTTTGTCATGAATCACGAAGCCTTTGTGAGCGGCGATTTTGACACCCATTTTGTAAAGAATTTCTTTTCGCCGGAAATGTTAGACCAAAGAGATGATTCAGAGGAAGAGGTCGCTGCTATCGTAGCCGCTGCCTTGTTAAAGCACAATAGTCAGGTGAATTTAATTTCAAAGGAGCCCGAAAACGGATCAAGCGGTTCTCGCTGGAAGAAAAATCGACTGAGTTAAAATCGGGCCGATAGGCCCTAAACCTACTTATGAAACGAGCGGGATTCATTGCTATATTCTCTATGGTGTGGACTTTCAGTAGTCTGGCGCAAACCGACACGTTAACAAAAGAAGTTATTGTTGGAGTGGATACTCTTGAAGTGAATTGGCTCAATGAAGTAACTGTAACCGCGTTGCCCGATCTCAGCAATTACGAGGATCGGCGCGACTATTACATTTTGCGTAGGAAGGTGATTAAGGTGTGGCCATATGCCAAGGAGGCGGCAGAACAGCTTTACGCAATGGAAAAGGAGCTCGAAGGCGAAGACCGAAAAAGAAAGCGAAAAAAGTACGCCAAAAGCATTGAGAAATACCTCGAAGAAAACTTCAAAGAGGAATTAAAGAAATTCACACGAAGCGAAGGCCGAGTCTTGGTGAAATTGACCAATAGAGAAACGGAACGCACTACGCACGAACTAATTAAGGAGTACCGAGGTGGTTTTAATGCATTTTTCTGGCAATCTATGGCCAAGATCTACGACAACGATTTAAAATCGGTGTATCAACCAGGAGAAAACCAAGAGGATAGCTGGATCGAAAATATTCTATTGCGGGCATTCGAAGCTGGCATATTGGAGCGCCCCGTATACGAGTAATTATGCGCGTGGATGAAATTTCAATGCGGACTCTAAGTAGGTTTTATCGAGGTGCGTATATATTTCCGTAGTCGTTATACTTTCGTGACCGAGCATTTCTTGAACAGCGCGTAAATCAGCTCCGCCTTCAAGCAAATGAGTGGCAAATGAGTGGCGAAAAGTATGGGGCGATATATTTTTTCTGAGTCCGGCCTTTTCCCCTAACTGCTTCACAATGGTGAAAATCATCACCCGGGATAATGAGCTGCCTCGTTGATTGAGAAAAACAAATGCTTCTTGCCCTTTCTTAATGGTTTGGTGAATGCGAATTTCGTTGATATAAAGCTTTATCAGTTTATAGGTATGGCTTGAAAGTGGAACGAGTCTTTGTTTATTTCCTTTGCCAATAACGCTGATAAAACCTTCTTTGGGGTGTAGGTCATCTATTTTCAAATTAACGAGCTCACTTACCCGCAAGCCGCATCCATAAAGCGTTTCAATGAGGGCGCGATTTCTTTCTCCATTCGGTTTAGATAAATCAATTTCGGCTATGAGTCGATCTATTTCCTCCACGCTCAAAGTATCTGGGAGGTGCTGCGCGAGTTTTGGTGTATCAATTTGCTCGGCCGGATTATAATCCATCAGTTTTTCGAGTCTCAGATACTGGTAAAAAGATCGAAGTGCGGAAATAAGACGGCTCTGCGATCGCGATGAATACCCCAGTTCGGCGTATTCATTTAAAAAAGTTCGCAAATCGCTCAGTTCTATCGCAGTGGGTTTTTTGTCTTTGAAAAATTGTGCAATTTTTTCAAGGTCCCGTGAATAGGCCTCAATAGAGTGCTTACTCAAACCTTTTTCCAGTTTAAGGTAACTCGTAAACTCCTTCTGTGCAGTTGTCCAATTCATCGCTTATCTTCGCAAGGCAATGAAGATACAAATCATCAACGGACCTAATCTTAATTTACTCGGACATCGCGAGCCCGAGGTCTACGGTGTGCAGCCCTTTGAGCGCTACTTCGAGGAGCTCACTGATCAATTCAAGGAGCATGATTTGAGCTGGTTTCAATCGAATCATGAAGGTGAATTAATAGATGAAATCCACGCCTGCCTTCATCGGCAGGATGGTATCCTCATCAATGCCGGGGGATACACACATTCCTCTATTGCCCTAGCAGATGCGCTTCGAGCCGTTAGGCTGCCCTATGTGGAAATACATCTTTCGAATACTCATGCGCGCGAGCATTTTAGGAAAAAGAGTTACTTGGCGAAAAACGCAAGTGGAATCATCATGGGGTTCGGGCTCGACAGTTATCGTCTCGGTGTAGAAGCTTTAATTCAGCTATAAAACCTTCTGGTGTTCAATTTCTGGAATGTCTTTTTTTGTCGCAAAAAGTAGGCGAGGGCAATGCTTCCTCTATAGGCATTGTAGAACTTAATGCGTCTATATCGTACTTCGTTGCGAAACCTTCTTTGGGTTAGTTTCCGGAGATTTTTGTAGAAATCTATATGCGCCCTAAAAATGGGCAACACGTGTTTAATTTGACCGCCCAACAAGAACTTTAACGCAGCTACTCCGTCCAAAATAAGGCGTACTAACAGTACGGGAACTAAGCGTTCTCGGGGTAAATTTTGAAACACCATGAAAAGGTTGTTTCTGAAATTGAAGTAGGTTTTTCGTGGACTGCCCGAATTCAAGGTGCCGCCGCCCAAGTGGAATACTTCAGAATCGGGGCAGTACATAATTGTATAGCCCAAATTCTTCATGCGCCAGCACATGTCTATTTCTTCCATATGGGCGAATAAGTGCTCGTCGAGACCGCGCACTTCACGAAAAGCATTTGCGCGAACGAATAGACATGCCCCAGAAGCCCAAAAAATAGATTCTGGTTCGTTGTATTGGCCTTTATCCTCTTCTAACGTGCTGAATATTCGCCCTCTACAAAAGGGATAACCAAATAGGTCGATGAACCCACCGGCTGCCCCTGCGTATTCAAAATGAGTTCTCCGATTGAGGTCTTTTATTTTGGGTTGGCAAGCGGAAATCATTTCATCGCTCTCCATAAGCTGAATAACCGGATCAATCCAGTTTGAAGTCACTTCAATATCGCTATTCAACAGGACGTAATATTCAGAATCAATTTGGGCTAAGCTTTGATTATAGCCTTTCGAATAGCCTCCATTTTCTTCGTTCTGTATTACTGTAACGGTCGGATAGTTTTCTTTCAGCCAAGCCACAGAGTCATCATCACTATTATTATCGGCTACGAATATACCGGCCTCGGGTCCGGAATTTTCCAGTACCGAGGGCAGAAAACGCTCCATCAAGGAGCGACCATTCCAGTTTAAGATTACTACGGCAACTTTGATTGACAAAGGGAGGTCACTTTAGAAGTGCACAAAGGTACGTTTTATAGGGCCGAATTTATCTATTCGGAATAATGATATTGTTTTGGATGGAGCTACCCCAGCGATCGGGTGCGTCGGTAATGTCCATGTTTCGAGTGGCAACATCGCGCTGCACAATTTGCATTTGCCAATTCGGATCATTGATTTCACCTAGCGCATCTGAATGAATGAGTTCAAAGTCATTCGTCGATAAATCGCGGTTCATGAATACGAATATGATATTCCGTTGGTTGTTTTGTTCCAGGGTATAGTACATCCATATTTCATACGGGTAGGCGCCTGGCTCAAACGGACGGCCATCGCGGTCATCTGGAATACCGTATTGGAGATGTACACGACCTCGATCGGTGTTGTACCCTTTGCGAATGCGTGTTGAATAGAGTTTGTTTACCAATTTGACTTCGTCGTGATAAACATCCCAAACAGATTCCGGATTGTATTTGTCGCGATTACTCCAGAAACTGAAGAAGAATCGCTGCATTTCGGCGATATCGCCTCTTTTAATCGTTTCCCCAGCCACTCTTCTTTCTAGTCGATCGGAAATAGGATAGAGGTAATCGATGTATGTTTTTAGCGTGTCTTCATTGGTTATTTGGTTAATAAAGGTGTTTTCTATGTTGACCATTAAATTATCCTCGATATTGATTTCAAGGTCTGGGTTTTCCCGCACGAAGGCAATAGAGTTTCTGGCGATTATTTGGTTTTCTTTATCGCGCGCTTCTAAAACGAGTCGATAACGGCCGTTTGCAAGATTTGCAAGATTAAAGCTGCGCAAGACCGGTTCTGCTGGGGATGCGGTTTTACGTTCAAAACCAGCAAATTTTGGGACAAGTTCTTTTGTCGCTTCCGATTCGATGTAATATTGAACTAGATAAGGCTCATTCGCTCCGATTTTTTGATCCATATTATACAACTCGGCATAGAAGTTCATTTGACTCACAGTGCCCGGGTAGTAATACGAATAGAAGGGAAGAAGGGGGATGAGATCAAATCCACTCTTCGTCAATACGGAGGGTTGAGTTGCTTTCGAATAGCGTTCTACAAATTGAATGTCGCTAAATTTCGCTTGGCTGTTTTGGTAGTCTATAACGACTGGAATGCTCGAGCTTAAACTAGACATAGGGTTTGCCGCATCGGAAACTTCGATATATACGTTATAAGATCCATTTTTCAGCGGGATCCGTTGGATATCAATGAAGTTGTTTATGTCACCGGTAGTGTCGGTAATACTGGGGCCATTCAACTTGTAACGATCCATATAAATGACAGAATCTTCTTCTGAGATTGATATGAGCACTTCTACAGCCGCATTGAACTGGGCACTTTCTTCAGACTTCTCCCAAATGAGTGAAGAGCCCACTACGGAGAAGAAGGCTTCTAAGTAAGGCGATTGACCTGCCGCATTAAAGGTGGCGTAATCCATAAAAACGGATAAGTTTTTGGATTGTACGATAGAGCCGAACATGGTGATGTTCAGAATGAGGAGCGCTAATTTTTTCATAATAAAGACAAAATAGAGATAACCCAGAACACACCAAGTTACGAAAAAAAATACACAGTTTATTCCCTTAAGGCTTGTTCTAATTCAAACATATTAGTTAATTTTGCCCCTCGCAAAGGAGAGGTGGCAGAGCGGTTGAATGCACCGGTCTTGAAAACCGACGTACCGAGAGGTACCGGGGGTTCGAATCCCTCCCTCTCCGCAAGCCAGAAAAGCCTTCCGTAATTCGGAAGGCTTTTTTTGTTTCGGAGCGACTCGAAACCGCAGGTTTCAGTGAGCTGCGGAACAAAAAAAGGCATCGGCCCGGGAGGGCCGTGGAGGCTTTTCTGGTTTTAGCCACCCCCGTCTAGGGATCTGCGCAGCAAATCCCGGAGGATTTCAATAAGATTAATTGTAAACCGCAGGTTTCAGTGAGCTGCGGAACAAAAAAAGGCATCGGCCCGGGAGGGCCGTGGAGGCTTTTCTGAACGTCGAAATTCGAGAAAGGTTTTTCTTCTTTCCTACCGGATTGTTGCCGAGGTAGTTTTCTTCACTCAGGATAGCGCGTGGCCATGTATTCCAGCGAAGCGCTCATCAATTCGTCGAGGACGTCCTCTTTGATATCCGAGAGGCGCTTGATATACAGGCAACTTTTTCCCGTTTTATGTTTTCCTAGATCTTTGAGTAATTCATCAAATCGCGAAAAACCAGACATTATGTACAGTGAAAAACTCGTTTTCCTTGGAGAGAATCCAATTCTAAAGAAATCGCCTTCGCAACCTGAATCGTATTTATAATAATAGGTGCCGAATCCAATTAAACTGGGTCCCCACAGCACGGGCTCGTGCCGGGACAGGTCTTTCATCCGTTTCAGCAATACAAAAGCGTCTTTCCGTTTTTGTTCTTCCGGGATTGCCTCCAGAAATTTGAGTACCGATGAATCCGTTGGCTTTGTTTTATTTTCAGCCATATTCAACCCTCGAAATTCATTTTTTTATGAGAGCCGTCGCAATATGGCTTGTTGCTTGAATGACCGCAACGGCAAAAAGCTAACGGTCTCTCTTCTAGCCGTTCGGAACCATCGGGATAGGTAACTTTAACCGGAGGAGAAACAAGTAAGGGACCGTTCATAACGGCATTGATTGTTGTTACGGCATCATTGTTTACAATGTTTGAATTGGTTTGGATGCTTAATGCTCCGCTAGGGCATTGGTTCACTTGCTCAATAATCCGCTCCTCAGACGACCCATCGACATTTATCCAAGGTTTTTTCTTTGGATTAAACACTTCTATAAGTCCGCGCCAGCATTTTTCAGAATGAATGCATTTTCCCGGTTCCCAGACTACTGTAGTGGCGCCTTTTTGATATTCATTTTTCAGAGTATTCATGAAATTTAATTTACTACCCTAAGTTAGGAAAACTGTCATTAGTAAGGTTTTACAAAACCGATTCAATGAATCATTGATAATCAGTGCGTAAAGGGAATTTTTAAAAAAAAAACATCCTGAAAATTTTCGTACTTTTGATCACGCGCAATGTCAAATTAGGAAAATGAAAACGAGAGCACGAATTCTTCAAAAAACATTGGAGTTAATCAACTCCAATGGTCCAACCGCACTCAGGATTGAGGATTTATCACACAGCTTAAAGCTGAGCCCTGGGAATATTACTTATTACTTTCCTAAAAAAGGAGATATACTGGAGGGCGTAGCGGATCTGTGTAGAAATGAAATATTAGCTATTACCGAAGGTGTTGACTGGGCAGAAATGACCATGGATAGTTATTTCAAGTACTATCAGAAAATAACCAAAACTCAATGGGCCTATCGGGGATCGCTACTCTATTCAATGGCTCAGATAAACCCTACGAAACGAGGGCGCAAGGCGGATCAACAGGGCTTAGAGTATTATTATTCTAAGTTCAACGAGGTTTATGCCGAAATGAGAAAATCGGGTCTCATGAATGAAGTGAGCTCTGATGAGTTGCTTCGACTAAGAGATCAGAATTTCTTGGTAATGACCACGTGGATGATACAATACATCCCGTACGAAGCGAAATCAAAAGATCGCGCCACATTTAATTATTACGCGTATATCGGTGTTAAATGTTATGAGCCTTATTTGACTGAAGAAGGCACTGGCCAACTTAAGGCCATTGCTGAAAAATACGGACACAGACCTTTTTAACTTCTATCGAATTAATTGAATGAAGCCGCGTATGTCTGGCTCATTCTCCATTCTAAAGATAAATGGGTAGGACCCGCTGGGAATTAGTTCGTTTTTATACGTTCCATTCCAACGGTTCAAAACCGCGTTATCCGTTTCAAAAATGGTTTCTCCCCATCTATTGAAAATGGCGAAATAATGCGGTGCATCCTCAGGTATTCCGGGAATGATGAATTCGTCGTTTAACAAATCCCCGTTGGGTGTGAAGGCATTTGGTATATATACCTCGGGAAGGAGGGTGATCACGAATTCAAGGCAAACGGAATACCAATCACATCCGTCGAATCCATAACCGCAGGCTGTATACGTGTTTGGCTCGAAATAGGTAAAGGTAAAGGCCGAATCGAACCGCAAGGTTCCGTTCCCTAAACCCCAATAGAGTGAATCTAGTGACTGCGTTGTGTAAAAGGTGTATTCGTTGGTTTCGCCTGTCGGCGCGATGATTAATCCGTACTGTGGGCCAATACCGCCGCAGACTTCTACAACGCCGCACACGGTATCCCATGAGCATCCGTTAAAGCCATAGCCGCAAATATTGTAGGATCCATTAAGAGCATAGGTATGAAAGGTATCCGCAGCAAAGAGAAGCGTTCCGTCACCTAAGTCCCAATACATGCTGTCGAGATGATTGGGGGCATTTAAAGTAACATAGTTACTATCAGCGGTAAAGCCCGCATTCAAGTTCCAAATGTAATAGGGTGCGCATAAATCTAGGGTGTCACAAATGGTGTCCCGAGCGCAATAATCGCCATAAATAAGGCATACTGTGTAGGTACCGAGTGAAGGGAAGGTATACGACGCTGTATCTGCTGTATCTGTTTGGAATTGATCAAATTCCCATTCGTAATTGTAATCTGAAACCGTTCCGATGCCCGTTACGGTTAGGCTATCCGATTGAAAATCGTAATCGGACGGAAGTAGTGTGGTTGGGCAACAATCCTCAAAAAAGTAGTAGAGCTGATTTCCCGGTAGATTGTGGTATCGGCAAATTAGCCCTGAGGGCCATTCGATAATCAACGAGTCGAGGAGCTGGTTTGTACCCATGCCAATATGTTGAATTAAAGGATTTTGACCCTGTCGGTGGCTCACAGCTTGAACCTCTCTTTTTTGCCAAAAGGCAGTAGTTCCATTATGGCTCAAGGTTTTAATTTGAACTCCAATACCTGATTTATTCGAAACAAGCCCTTCAACTTCAATGGAGACTGAAAAGTTATTGTTACTACTTTGATTCAAATAGAATTTATTAGTTCCGCCCACAACTGGGGTGTACAAATCAAGGTACCCATCTCCGTTTAAATCGCCCCATGTTGCTCCAATAACCTCGTCATTTTCATTGACCGTGCTTGTTGCGACTGTGAAGACCCCATTTCCATTGTTCGACCAAAGCCGGCTCGGACCCGTTCGGGCCGCAATGAAAATGTCAATATCACCATCGTTTTCCACATCTGCCGACGCACTTCCATTAGCGGTCTGCGTGTGTGCGGGTAAATTGGTTGTGGTTACATCGTTAAATGCAAAACCGCCCTGGTTGAAAAATAAATAATATCCAGAAGCTCTACTTCCCAGTAGGATGTCCGGTAAGAGGTCGTTATTGTAATCCTTGATATCACAACTTTCAACGTGAGTGATGTTTGTAAATAAATTGGGTGGCGTTATATCAACGAAGACCCCGCCACCGTCGTTTCTATAGATCAGCGTTTGAAAATCTCGATGCGTTTGAACTACATCAGCGTCGCCGTCATTGTCCAAATCGGACCAATAGGTCCCGGTTGCAAACTGATTGGGTATACCCATTTGGCTCGAAACAGTTGTGAAGAGCCCCGTGCCGTCATTTTCGTACAGAACGTTGGAACTATTCCTCAAGCTCAACAAAATATCTACATCACCGTCTAGATCGTGGTCTATAACTCCTGTAGAATTTGCCTTATTGGGCGTATTTAACAAAGATCCGGTCGTGTAGGCCGTATAAGTTCCTCCAATATTTTCGAAATACTGGTTCGATTGAAGCGGCGAGAGCACATCGCCACCGGTTGGAATAAATACATCTATATCGCCATCATTATCATAATCGGCCCAGGTGCTCGACTGTGAATCGAAACTGGTTTGCTGCACAAGTGGATGCGTCGCAATAGGAGTCAATACACCTGCCACATTCTCCAACAGTACGTTGTTCCCGTTGGACATCGTTACGTATACGTCTAAATCGCCGTCATCATCATAGTCGATCATTGACGAACCCGTTCCTCCAAGAACAGGAATTATTTGTATGCCGAAATTCTGAGACCAACCCGAAATCGAAATCAAAATAAATAGAAATAAAAGGAGCTTGGTTTTGATCGAATTCATAAATCCTTAAAAATTATCCATTTCAAGGGCATGAAAATGGGCAAGGGCGATTTTTTGTCCGTCACCCCGGAGCCAGCTTCTTGCTGTTTTTGATGTCATTTTACGGAAGTCGCTTAACGACTTTGGTACATCAATAATACGGTTTTCAGGGGTTAATTGTTCTTCATATTCTCGAGAATACCCAAAGAACTGGAGTGCATCGGTCATGGTTATTTCAGGCACATTGAAAGCCTTGGCAAACCTTGAACTAATTTTTGATCGAAGCAAAACAGCAGCTAATTTTTTCGATTGTTCGCTGATCTCCTTTTCATTTGCGTTTTTTACTTCTCGCTCGCTCCCGGTACTCCATGAGGAAAGGTGAGGAGCGAAGTTAGAGCGGAACTCATTTGATTCGTACCCACTCTTAAGTGTCTCCGCATCAATCTGAAATCCCGAACACAGTTTATTCAGTAGCTCCGACCCTTTTTCAAAAGGTCGTTCAATTAGGTCTTCATAGCGAGTAATCACCATTCTTGGGTCTTTTCTGAATGACCACATCAAAGCCACGTGTACGAGCCATGTAGCAGCGGCCGTATAAGTACCCCAGCCTCTTTTCAGTAGCGAATCGATAACGTAAAGAGGATTCCGAACCAAATATAAAAAGGGTTGATCCGGAAAGGTTTTAAAGTATAAATCGAGCGCATTAACATTTTGAGGCGTTTTTTCAAAAAGGTACCCTTGAGAATCTTTAGATCGAATACTCAAAAAGTGTTCGGCAAACTGGTCTGTAAACTCGGGTAGATCAAGAGCATTCTTGAGCCTTTCTTCCCATTGTTTACCTGTCAAACCATAAGCAGATAAATGGTCTTTTCGAAAGAAAACACCAGTCGACCTTAAAGTAGCTGTGTAGCTGGATCGATTTGAAGACCGTTTAAAATCACTAAAATTGTACAGATTTCGGTTACAGAAAAACTCTAACTCCGGTCCGCAAGCAGCAAAAGGAGCGCTGTCAATAATATCGGCAAGTAAAGTGCTCCCGGAACTAGGCGCATTACCAACTAAAATAAGTCGAGCCGAAGGCTTTTCCATAGATGATCAAAAGTAATCAAATTGGCTAAGAGCAAGCAACAAAACCTTTGGAACACGCTGATCGGATTCGCCGGGGCTGGACTTGGCTTTGTGAATCAAGTAGTGTTGATGGGACGACTCTTTTCACCGGAGGA